>ERZ1292629.8-Hain-H43-01um-R1-8-length-223401-cov-79_pt3 | contig 138562 bp, 130 predicted proteins | sample MGYA00564399_ERZ1292629 | MGnify/ENA primary metagenome ERZ1292629 (study PRJEB36523, sample SAMEA6512636) | groundwater metagenome | collected 2019-01-08 | study: AquaDiva: Metagenomics assemblies of 32 groundwater samples | reverse complement strand
CACCGAGGATGACGATGATAAAAGGCTCGATAAGAGCCGAGAAAGTGCGCAGTTTACCGTCGACTTCCTGCTCAAAATAATCCGCCAAGGTTGAGGCCGAGCCGCCCAAATCGCCTGACTGCTGACCAACAAAAAGTAACTGGGTCATCATCTTTGGGAAATATTTGTTATCTTGCATCGTTGAAGTCACGGCCGCGCCTTGTTCGAGCGAGTGCATTAGTAATTTGAGCGTCCGGCGGAAGATTGTATTAGGGGTGGAGTCGGCGATGATGCCAACGGCTTCCAGAATCGGCACGCCTGCCGCCAGCAATAGTGACAGCGTTCGATTGAAACGAGCCAGATAAACCTGGAGAGTCAGCGGTCCGAAGATCGGAAAATGTAATCCGAGATAGCTACTAACTTCCTTGCCTGGCTTGGTCATGGTGAAGAGTTTGATAATTACGACCAGCCCGATGACGATAGCAATCAACAGTACCCACTCGTTAATCAAAAAGTCGGTGATCGCTAGTAAAATCTTCGTCGAAACCGGCAATTCGGTTTCTTGGGAGCTGAAAATGTCTTTAATCGGCGGGATAACTTTGGTCAAGATAATTGCTCCGACGACAATCATCACCACGAAGATAAATGCCGGGTAAATCATCGCCCCACGAACCTTGCCGACGAACTCGGCCGCTCGAGCGGTGCTCGAGGCCAAATCGTCCAGAACCTTAACCATGTTACCCGTCGCTTCACCAGCTCGGACTACCCCAACCTCCACTTCGGGAAAGGTCTTGGGCTGACCAGCCATTGCCACCGACAGCGCAAAGCCGTTTTCCAGCGACTGGTGGATTTGACGCATCACTTTGCGGAGTCGCTTGTTCGGTGTCTCGGCGACTATATCAATTGCTTGAGTAATACCAACGCCAGCTTTCAACATTGTTGAAAGCTCCCGGTACATAATCGACCGGTCTTTGGCCGAAACTTTGCCGGCCGAGAACTTGCCTAAAACCGACCCCTCTTCAACGATCGAGATGACAGTGTAATTGCGGCTTTGAAGTAGCCGACGAACTGCCGCAAGCGTACCAGTCGCTCGGCCAGAGCGGATATGACCTTTTTCATCTTTGACTTTATACCGAAAAAAAGGCTTTGCTGTTTTCTTCATCCCTCCATAAAAAAGTGTAAAGCATTGAAGGGGAATTAGAAATACTAGAAAGACATACGGGCGCTTGAAATACATCGCTACGAGCGGGACTTGGAGTACCAAAAGCCCGTATCGATATATTTCAAGCGCCCGTATCGACATATATTAAGTTTTCGTATCTCATCACTTGAAACTTGCCAGTTGATGCTGAATACTTGATGTAATGATCTTGGAGGTCTCGCAATTATTAAGTGCGGCGGTCCGTTCGGCTGATGGCAAGAAAATTGCTTCGGTTGATCGGGTGATTATTGACGGCCGCGACGCTCGTATCGCCGGATTTCAAACCAGTGCTCGGACGGTCTTAACGCGTTTTGGCCGAATTGATTACGTTGACACCCTGGCGGTGGAGAGGGGTGAAGTCGTGATTGATGGCGATAAGGTAATTCAGAAAGATTTGAAACCGTTTGATTTGTTGCGACGACAGTACGGCGTCGTTTTGGGCGTGACTGCTAAGACTGAATCGGGTCGCAAAATCGGTAAAGTTACTGACCTAGCGATTGATGCCGACACCGGGCTGATTGTCCGCTTTTACCTCGGCCAGTTCCTGAATGAGCGGATTATTCCTCGTCAATTTCTGGTTTCTATCACCCCTAAACAAGTTGTATTTAAGGATATCGTCATCGCTCCGACTTTCGACCAGATTGCCGTTAGCCAGTCCGCCGCCTAGAAATCTCTATTTTTCCGGTCATATGGATTGACTAAATGCAATTATTTCCATATACTTACCCTGCCTTGATCCTGCCCGAGGAGACACCTATGGAAAATATTCATGTGGTTAACAAAAAGCTTGGGAAAGGGGAAGTTCGCCTTGAGTGTGGGGAAATATTACGGACACCTCACCGCAGAACGATCGATGATCTCCCATCGCTAGACGGCGAAGGAGTCTGTCTCGATTGCCGACGCCAATGGAACAAGGAAGTTTTGAATCACTCTCCCGAGTATGTCACCGGCACGATCGTCAAACGACCATTTGCCGCTGCCGCCTAGCCCCCGCCCGAATCATCCGCCCGCCACTGGGGCGGATTTTTAAAAAAGTGGGGCCCGAAGGCCCCGGAGTCTCTGACTTTCTTGACGTCAGATAGGACAAGCAAATCAAAAGTGCAAATGCAATGACACAGAACCACAACGCTTTCCTTTTTCTCGGGTCGCGTCCGTAATTTTCCACTTCTACCTCCCAGTAAAACGGAGATTTCACGATACCACACCGCTCAATAAAAGTTAACCCAGCTAGTTTTTCGCCCGAGACTAGCTCGGGCGATTTTGATCGTATAGCTCATTGAATTCTGCAAGATCGTGCTCCAGAGCGTTCCAGTCACGAGTTACCCCAAATTCCTGCATCCGTCTCGAACTGTACAGATACAGTTCCTTCCAAAACTTGGCTTGCTCGTTTTTCGCCTGAGCGTATGCTCCCAAGAGTATCAAGGCCGCTACAAGGGCGTAGGTCATCGTCCCCTTCACCTCCTCATTTTCTAAATCAATTTTACCTCTATCCCCGCAAAAATCCAGCCAGCGGAACCTGACTGACAGTGATTAAATTGTGGCTGAAGCTAGCTGTCTTCGCCGGTTCGGAAGCCGATGCTCTTTTTCTCGTCGGTGTCGGTGCCAATGACTTTTGTCATCACTTCCAACAAGGCCTTGGCGTGTTCCAGCGACATCCCGATTCGGGCCACCACTTGTTGCTTCTGGTGACTGCCAAGACTCTGGGCAATCTCTAGATTAATCCCAAACGGCGTTCTGTTCACTAAAACTGAATCGGTGTAGAGAACGGGGGTAGCATTACTCATCATGATTTCTGGTTTTTGTTCTTCTGTCATTTATCTCCTTTCGTCTGTTTGACAATGCAATTAATTTGATACGGCCAGTATACCACTCGGAGTGTCCGCGCCGTTTTCTTTTGGCGAAATTATCACATTAAAAAATGCCCGCCGAAAGTTCGGGGGCAAGTAAACAAGGCGTAAGACCTTAACGCATGCTGACGATCGGGTTACCGAGGTGATTCTGTGAGTAGGCAGGTAATCCAAACAAAGTCTCAGGCTGCCAGAGCTCATAAGGACGAAGTCCCATTGCTGCTTCAAGCGCAACGGGGACGCAACGCGCAGACGGAGGGATTCCCCATTTTGCCTCAAGAGTTGCCAAAGACAAAGTCCCGTCTCCGTGATCTACGATGCGCCAACTACCCGAGGGAAGTGTTAGCCGGAGAGCAGCGTCTTGCGTAAGGTAGTAAGTCCTCACACTTCTTTTCATCAGACCGAAATTACCCTCGTGACCCAAATCAGAACGCTTGGCTTTGAACCTGGTGGTAGTGCCATCGTCATGAACTACGTAAGTTGAGCCCCGAGCTGTTTGAAATCCACACTCAGACTTTTCTGGTTCGCTCACTTTCTATGTGCACCTCCTAAAGATGTGAGTTGATTATACAGAATCTGAAGCGACTAATCAATGACTCCTCTTGCCTATAGCAAGGTAAAACCGTTTTCTTTTGGCGGGGAAATGCTTCTGTTGTCTTGAATCTTTCACGCCGATCTCTTATAATACTGCCAACGTTGCATCAGCAGATATTGGAGGAAAACATGCTAGCAATTCTGATCGTTCTAGGATTCGTCTGCGCTATTGGAAGCTTGTTGCTCTTTGCACATTTAGCGTCATATCCCGAGCCCCGCGGCCCCAAACCAAAGGGCCTCACCATGTTCTTTCTCGGGATGGCCGCACTCACCTTCTTCACGGCCGCCCTGCTTGTTTCAGCCATCGGGAGCAGCTCACAAAAGCCAGCATTCCAAGACGGTTCCCCCAATCGGGTGGAGCCGTTTTCTTTTGGCGGGGAAATTAGTCGCCTAGGATTTTGTGGTAAAACTCGTACTTGGCACGGTGGTAATCTCGGTAAGGCTTCCCGTCATATTTCAGCTTGATCGCTTCGAATTCCTTGGTGATCTTTTGGTCGCTAGTCATTATCTCCGTCACCTTTAACTGACGTGCCATACTCTCGTCTACTTCCGACAGATAGAACTCCACCTCAAACCCTTCTCGCTTAAATAGCCATTCGTAGAAATTTTTACCAACATGTGACGGCTCGCCGTATAAACCCTTGAGAGCTGGCAGTAGCTTGGGATGATCTGACTGTGGTGCCAAGGTGTAGACATCTATATCGTTCTGACCGGCAATCTTGGCCGCCGCTGAACCAATCATCACAATATTGGCAACCGGTAAAACTCGGTGAACTTCGTCAATAATCTGCTGGCCGATTTCGGTTGTCTTTGGATCGTATGACTGAATCTTAACGATCTTGTTGGCTGGAAAGTGAAGTAAAAACTTTTCTTCGTTATCGGTTAGCATACTGGCAGTTTAGCAAAAACTCCGAGCCGTTTTCTTTTGGCGTACAATTCGCCTCTTACTATCTAAGACCGTGACACCGCTTGTACTTCTCAGGCTGGCCGTTCGCCCTTTTCTTAGTCATACACGGACATGGGTCGTTTACAGATACGTTAATGAGGTTAAGTGACTTCGACAAATAGTAGTAAGGATCTGTAAGACTCTTGAGATTCACGTCTGCAATTTCCCTTAGGGTGTTGGAGTATATCTCCATATTCACCAAGATCTTTCTCAGTGACTTCTCTTCATCAGCACGGAGTCTAATCAATCGGGAGGTACAAATAATATCCTTCTCAGTAAGTCCCTTACGTGTAGGGAAAGAGGTGATTTTTTTCTTGCCCGATAGCACTACGTAGTCATTGTTATCAAATTTAAGCGTCTGATTCGATAGATCAGACACGTAAACAACTTTATACCCGTGCTTAACATTATTGTTACCAATTAGTACCGACGTAGACCCGTCATAGAGTGCGCCTAGCATCATCAGGTTTTTCTGTGCTGCCGCCACCCCTAGCGCTGAGCGCTTTTTGAGCTTACTGAGGTCTACCTTATAAACCTTAGCCACCCTTTCTTCAGAGATACCCTTGCCACATTCCTCATAAAACTCTTTCGTGTGAGAGGTGCTGGATTCTAGATAACTCATCCACCTACTTGACTCAGCTAGCACAAAAACAAGGTGTAGTTGGTCGCACAACTCAAACCATAGATTAAAGATTTTGTTTAGCGCATTGATTTGTAACTTCCTTTCTTCGGCGTTTTGGTACAAATCGAACATATAGGCTGCGATGTCGAGTTGGGATCTGTAGTTATAGTCAGTTATCGACTCGTAGATAATTCGGAGGTAACGGTTCGAGTTGTGCTTTCTCAACTCACACTGTTCTTGCTTTGTTAGAGATTTGTATTCGATAGGATCGTTCATTTACTAACGAAGTGCGGGTGGAATTTTCCACCCGCACCACTTATATTCTTGCTAGTTCATCCTCCGCTTACATCATTCCGTCCATGCCGCCCATTCCGGAAGGCATTGGGGGCATAGCGTCTTTTTTCTCTGGTAAATCAGTTACGGCGGCTTCGGTGGTTAGGACCATAGCGGCGACAGAGGCGGCGTTTTGGAGGGCCGAGCGGGTGACCTTGAGTGGGTCGATAATGCCGGAGGCGATCATATCAACCATCTTGTCTTCTTTGGCGTCGTAGCCCCAACCCTTTTTGCCTTCGATAATGCGGGCCACAATGACCGATCCTTCGGCGCCGGCGTTAGAGGCAATCTGCCAGGCCGGCACGACTAGGGCTTTGGAGACAATCTCCCGACCGAGTTCTTCGTCGCCTTCGTATTTGGTCTTGTTCAAGGCTGTATGGGCTTCGAGCAAAGCGACGCCACCGCCGGCGACAACGCCTTCTTCGATAGCGGCCCGAGTCGCTTTTTGAGCGTCTTCAACGCGGTGTTGTTTTTCTTTTTGCTCGACTTCCGAAGCGGCACCGACTTTAATAACGGCAACCCCTCCAGAGAGTTTGCCGAGGCGTTCCTGAAGTTTTTCTTTGTCGTAATCCGAGGTGGCTTTGTCGATCTGATTTTTGATCTGCGCCACTCGAGCGTCGATGGCTTTGCTTGAACCCTTGCCGTCAATGACGGTCGTTTTATCTTTGTCGGCGACCACTCGACGGGCCTGGCCAAGCATTTCAACGGTAACATCTTCGAGCTTCATTCCTTTTTCTTCAGTGATAACTTCGCCATCGGTTAGAATAGCGATGTCTTGGAGCATCTCTTTGCGGCGATCGCCAAAGCCCGGGGCTTTAACGGCCAGAATCGAAAGAATGCCGCGCAATTTATTGACGATAATCGTCGCTAGAGCTTCGCCTTCCAAATCTTCGGAGATGATGACTAGCTCTTTTTTGCCAAGAGCGGCCAGTTTCTCTAAGAGCGGCAGAATCTCTTGAATGGAGCTGATCTTCTTGTCGGTGATGAGAATGTGGGGCTTTTCGATTTGGGCTTCCATATTGGCGGCGTCGGTGACCATATAGGCCGAGACATAACCTTGATCAAACTGCATCCCTTCGGTCAACTCGTAAGTCATCTCCAAGGTTTCGGATTTCTCAACAGTAATGACGCCTTCGTTGCCGACTTTGTCGAAAACTTCGGCAATGAGACCCCCGATAACTGGGTCGTTAGCGGAGATTGAAGCGACCTGGGTTTTTTCTTCTTTGGTTTTGATTTGTTTGGCGTTTTTCTTCAAATGAGCGACCACTTGTTCGGTCGCTTTTTCGATGCCGTGGCGAATGGCCATAGCCGAAGAGCCAGCGGCGACATTTTTCAGCCCGTCGCTAATCATCGCTTGAGCAAGCAAGGTGGCGGTGGTGGTACCGTCGCCGGCGATGTCGTCGGTTTTGGAAGCGACTTCTTTGACTAACTGCGCCCCCATATTTTCAAACTTATCGGCTAGATCGATTTCTTTGGCGATCGTGACGCCGTCGTTAGTGATGGTCGGGCCGCCGTAACCTTTGTCCAACAGGACATTGCGTCCTTTAGGGCCGAGCGTTACTTTGACAGTGTTAGCAAGCTGATCAACGCCGGATTTAATCTTGTTGCGTGCATCTTGGGAAAAAAGAATTTGTTTTGCCATATTATTTTAAAACTCCTAATACTTCATCCTCGCGGATGATTTTATATTCGATACCATCCAGCTTGAACTCGTCGCCGGCGTATTTGCCAAACAGGACTTTATCGCCCTTTTTAACTTCCATCTCAATTCTCTTGCCGTCTTTATCGACTCGGCCAGGGCCGACAGCAATAACTTCGCCCTCCTGAGGCTTCTCTTTAGCAGTGTCAGGAATGACAATGCCGGATTTAGAAACGGTTTCCGCGTCAAGCGGTTTGACGACCAAGCGGTCGGAAAGTGGTTGCAATTGCATTGAACCTCCTTTGGAATTTTTACTCATTTTGCAAACGAAAGTTTGCGAAAGAAAAAGTTTTCTTTTTCATATTATGTTGCCTTATTGTAAAGCTCACTTTACATTTGTCAACATGAGTCGCAAAAGGTGCCTCCGCCGCAATGAGTGGTACGACGGAGGCTATGGAAGGTATCGGACCAGGTATCTCGGTCGTTGCCGAGACGCTATTGGTCAGTAAGCCGTTGACTCTAACATGCACCGAAGCGATGCGTTTGGCAAGACAAAGAAGTGGTCGCGGGTTTACCCCGCGACCTTAAGATTGATCGACTCACTTGGGCTTCGCCACACCTTTGGCAAAAACCAGTAGGTGGCTGGGAACTACCATGCCCGGCGAAATCGATGAACCTCCATCTAGGTGGATGATCGATTCAAATCCCCATTTATGAGCCAACCAGGCGCAAGTGTCGGCACTGCCTTTGACCACTACCCGAAAGTAGTAATGGTTTTTGACAGCGACGAACTGACGCCAGTGACTATCTCCGGGACGAGGCGGTGAACGCATCCCGCCGATCGCCCAGTTTGGCATGCCCCAAGGCAACATCGTCTGATAATCGGCAAAGATCTTAACGGTGTTATCGAGGTAGACAGCCAATACTGGCCGCTTGGGCCGGGCGGGGATGATCACCTGCCGGTGCTTGATGTAGAGATCGACTTGATAAGGCACCTTGGCTCCATCGATCGATTTCTTGCCGAAAAAACAGGCGTTTCTGGCAACTGTCGCGTCGTTTTCTGTCTCAACCCACTTGGCAGTTCGGCCGCCCGGGTAGTGGCGAAACTCCAGTCGATCAGTCTGCATATCGAAAGTCTCAACCGAGAAGTTCAGCTTCCTTGCGGCGGCGCTAGCGCAAAGCAACAGAAGCGTGACAATAGTGCCGATGATGTAGCGCATGGCTTCCTCCTTGCGAAGTACGATTAACTAAAGGTAGCGCCGAAATAGCGGCTCGGCAAACTTGTCAAGAAACACTGCTCTATAACAGAGCCGACTTTTCGGGTAAACCTTGGTGTTATGAAAAGTTTACCCGAAATAGCGGTACGACAAGATTGTCAAGAATGACTACTCTTCGGCAAAGTGAACTGGATCTACACAAGTATTAAAGGGATTAACAAGCCAATCCCAGCTGCAAGCAGCTGGGACGGGGTGGTTAGGTCGGCCTCTAGTCGTGCCTCGTCACGAGCCTCCAAAGGTCGTGGAGTCCTGCCCTGAGATAGTCCCACCAAGGGTGGTGGGGCCGTTCTTTCGGGAAAGTGTCGATGCTGTAGTCATGCCCATTCACAGTAGCCATGTTAGCCTCACTTCAAATCGACCGTACTCTACCACGGTATCACAAAAAAGTCAAGGGTTTAACACTACATTTTTCAAGAGTCGTCAGAACGGCTACAATCGACATGACATGGAAAAAAGATTGGTCAGCGGTATCAAGCCATCAGGCACCCTCCATATCGGTAACTATTTGGGAGCGATTAAACAGTGGGTTGATCTGCAGAGCGACTACGACTGCTACTTTTTTGTTGCTGACTATCATGCGTTGACGCAAAAGCCGTCACCGGAAGTGATTCACGAGCAGACACTAGGGACAGTGGCGATGCTGGTTGCTCTCGGAGTTGACCCAAAAAACTGCGTCCTCTTTGTTCAGTCCCAGATTCCCGAACAGGCGGAGCTGAATTGGTTACTTTCGCCGTTTGTGACAGTTGGCCAACTCAACCGGATGACTCAATACAAGGAAAAGTCTGACCGCCACGGCCAAAATGTTGGCCTGCTGACTTACCCGGTTTTAATGGCCGCCGATATTCTTATCTACGACGCCGAAGTTGTGCCGGTTGGTGACGATCAGGTCCAGCATTTAGAATTGGCTAGGGAAGTTGTGCGTAGCTTTAATGCTCACGCTGGCAAAACTTTCACCGAGCCCAAACCACTTTTGACCAAGGCCGCTCGGATTATGGCTTTGAACGATCCGAAACATAAGATGTCTAAATCCATCCCTGGCTCCGCCATCGGCTTGCTCGACGACGAGGCCACCGTTACCGCGACTATTCGCAAAGCAGTGACCGATTCCGATCCCAATTCCACCAAGAGGAGTCCGGGAGTAGAGAATTTATTTACAATTCTTGAGGGCTTTAGTGACGAAGAGACTGTTCAGCAATTTCAGGATAAATATAAAGATGGCCAGCTCAAATACTCCGAGCTCAAAGAGCAGTTGATCGAAGATGTGATGGCGTTTCTGGGTCCAGTTCAGAAAGCTTATGCAAGTTTGCTGGCCCAGCCTGACCAACTGGAGCTGATCATTAACGAGGGCACGGCCAAGGCCCGTCCGATTGCGAGCGCCAAGCTGGCAATCGTCAAAAAAAACCTCGGCCTACTTTAACCCCTTGAATTCTCGGCCAATTTTGTTATCATTTTTCCCTACGCACGAAGCGTACAAGCACATCGAGTCAAGGAGGACAAAAGTGTCAGATCGAGAACGACCGATCTCTCAACCGAACCACGGCCAACATCATTTCGCAGCGGGACTGGGTGAATTAGGTGTTCATCCTCGCAAATTGGGCGACGCGGACAATGAGCTGCTGGACTGTCGACGAAACTGCTTTTTCTGCGGGACGCCGACTTGCTACGCGATCTTAGAGGAGCGGATTGTGGAAGTTGAGGCTGGTGTGGAGATGGCCTGTCCAGGAAAGAGCAAGCCATTCATAGCCGACATCGACTACTTCTGCGCAGTCTGCGCCACTTGTCGGGAGCGACACAACATCCCGCCAGCGCCAACAACAGCTATCAGTGCCCACAAGACGCTCAAGGGCTAACGCCCTCTCGGGGTTGGGTCGATCAGGCCCAACCCTATTTCTTTGAATTGGTCGAATTGACTAACTCTGTCAGTTCGGCGGTTTTTTGGTCGCAAGTAGATTTATCTTTGGCCTCGACATTTAAGCGCAGAAGATTTTCGGTATTGCTGGCGCGGAGATTGAAGCGCCAAGATTCAAAAGTAATTGACAGCCCCTCGGTGCGGTCGATCGAGCCGTCGGCATATTGTTGTTCGATTTTGGCTAGCATTTTATCCTTGTCGGATACTTCGAAGTTGATTTCACCAGAGATGATATACTTTTCTTCCATTAGTCTGACCATTTCAGAGACCGATTCCTTGGTTTTGGCGACAATATTTAGAAACAGTAAAAACGGGATTAAACCGTTATCAGCGAAATAGAAATCCCGGAAAAAGAAGTGGCCGGAAAGTTCGCCGCCGAAAACAGCGTCATTTTCTCGCATAGTGCTTTTATAAAAAGCGTGTCCAACCCTACTAAGAACTGGTGTCCCGCCAGCAGTGGTAATGACTTTGGTGTTGACCCAGGCAGTCCGTTGATCGTAGGCAATCTTCTGACCCGGATTTTCTTGTAGAATATGGTTGGTGAGTAATGCCGATAAGTAACAGCTTTCGATGGCCTTACCTTTTTCATCGACAACGAAGAAACGATCGCCATCTGCATCCCAGGCAACCCCAAAATCGGCCTTAGTTTCAATGATTAACTCACTTGTCTCTTGACGATTTTCCGGCCGTGATGGGTCGGGTCGGCCTTTGGGGAATGTACCGTCGGGCTGGAAATTGAGTTCGATTAAATTGATGTGGTTGCTGTTCAAGCGCTCGAGAAATCTTTGGGCTAACGGGCCAGACAAGCCAAAATTATTGTTGGCGACGATCTTCAGAGCCGGGGCAGAGTCAAAGTGAACGAATTTGGTTAAATAGTCGAAATAATCTTCTTCGACATCTCGAGTTTCAACGGTCCCTTCGGTTAGCGAAGCTAAGTTGTCGTCAGATTCGGCTAACGCTTGAATCTCTTTCAGGCCGCTGTCGCTTGAAATCGCTTCGACGCCGGATCGAACCAACTTCAGGCCGTTGAATTCGGCTGGATTGTGAGAAGCCGATACCTGGATACCGCCGTCAAAGTGGTAGAAACCAACGGCAAAATAAAGCATCTCGGTTGGCACTGGCCCGATGTCTTCGACATTAACGCCAGCTTCAGTCAGGCCATCAATAACCGCTTTTTGTAGCTTTGGCCCACTCAATCGAACGTCTCGACCGACAGCAATGCGCAGGGACTGGGAGCTAGGTACTGGGGGTTGGTTGCTATCCTTCAATAAAAATCTCGCGTAGGCCATGGTGATACGCTTAACTTTCTTTTCGTCAATTTCATCCGGATAAACGCCGCGGATGTCATATGCTTTGAAGATTTGGTCAAAATTCATATTCTGATTCTATTAAATTAAAGGGTAAAAAGGAACCGCCCCGGGTTAGGGGGCGGCAGATTCGCTGGTTGGGTTAGTCGACCCACCAAGCTACACTTCGTGATCGACGTTCATCCCGAGTCACGTACTCGACTTCGACTTCAGGAGAGGGCTCCTGCAAGCCCAGGTGAGCGATCATCTTCTTGAGCCCAGTCTCGTAAGCTTTGACAAAGCCCCACTCTCCCCCTTTTTCGTTTCCGGCCTTGCTACGTTTCCAGGCAAGCTTTCTTGCCGCTTCGAGAACGATGGGATTCGCTTCGCTGCGGTGTTTCATCTCGGAAAATGGCTTCTGCTCTGGAATGGCCTTGACCGGCACACCCTCTGGGCAAAGCACAGTATTCAGAATGAGATACTCACTTTTCGACAGGATCCCACCCTTCCATGCGAGCTTATCCTTTCTGCTCAAAAGCAGGCCCGTAATTTGTTCTATCAAGCTGCTTCCACCTCCTTGTGTGGTATGACAAAAATACTAGCACAAACAGGGTAAAAAGTCAAGGAGAACGCCTGTAATTTCCGGTTTCTTGACGGTGCGTTAAACTAACCGTAGTGTGGCCAGAGTATGGCAACGAGGGTGATTGTCGTTACCGGCGGGGTATTATCCGGCCTTGGAAAAGGTATTATCGCTGCCTCCCTGGGCAATCGCCTCCAAGCCCGAGGATACTCCGTTTTCACTCAAAAATTTGACCCGTACCTCAACGTCGATGCCGGCACCCTTAACCCCGGTGAGCACGGCGAATGTTTTGTGACTGTTGACGGCGCCGAAACCGATTTAGACCTCGGCCACTACGAACGCTTCTTGGATGTCGAACTGTCACGCGATTCTTCAATTATGAGCGGCCAAATCTACCAAGCCGTGATCGAGAAAGAACGGCGCGGCGAATACTTAGGCAAAACTGTTCAAGTCATTCCTCACATTACTAACGAGATTAAAAGCCGCATCGATCAAACTTGTCGACAAACTAAGGTCGATTTTTTGATTATTGAAATTGGTGGCACGGTCGGTGACATTGAGGGTCGACATTTTCTGGAAGCCGTCCGCCAATACGCCATTGAGCATCCGCGTAAAGTTGCCTTTGTCCATCTGGCCTATCTGCCCTATTTACATACCTCCAAAGAAATTAAAACCAAACCAGTCCAGAACTCGCTCCGCGACTTACAGTCGCTCGGTATTCAACCGCAGCTAGTGTTCTGCCGAGCCGATTACCCAGTTGCCCTGGAACACTTGGAAAAAATTGCCATGTTTGCCGGTTTGCCCAAGAATGCCGTCATCACCATCCCGACCGTCGAAACCATTTACGAAGTACCGTTGTTGCTGGAAAAAGCTGGGGCCGATTGGTTACTGCTGAAATATTTCGGTTTGCGAAGTCCGCGTGAGCCAAAACCTCTCTGGCACGATTTAGTCAGACGCATCAAGGCACCGAAAAAGCACGCTGTCCGCATTGCCATGGTCGGCAAGTATCTAACGATGAACGACACCTATTTTTCCGTTGTCGAAGCTTTAAAGGCTGCTTGCTGGGCTCACAATTGCGACCTCGTCCTAGACTTTGTTGATGCTGAAAAAATTGTTGTCTCTGGAACTCGTGCTTTGACTAAATACAACGGTATCTGTGTTCCTGGTGGTTTTGGCGGTCGGGGTGTCGAGGGGATAATTAAAGCGATTCAATGCGCTCGAGTCAAAAATATTCCTTATCTGGGCTTGTGTTACGGCTTGCAGTTGGCCGTCATCGAGTTTGCCCGTAACGCCTTGAAGCTTGGAGGTGCTCACACAACGGAGATTAACAAAAAAAGTCCGCACCCAGTGATCAGTACTATGGCCGAGCAAGAAGCGATCCTCAAAGAAAGTAATTACGGCGGTAGTATGCGGCTGGGCTCGTACCCCTGCGAGCTCGCCAAAGGTAGTCTAGCTCACCATCTATACAAACAACCTCTCGTTCACGAACGACATCGGCATCGCTATGAGTTCAATAACGGTTACCGAGATCAGTTTGAAAGGACGGGTACTTGGCGCTTTAGTGGTAGCTCTCCAGACGGCAAGCTAATTGAGATTATCGAGCTGATCGATCATCCGTTTTTCATCGCCTGCCAATTTCATCCGGAATTTGCCAGCCGTCCCCACCGACCGCATCCGCTATTTTTGGGCTTAGTGGCAGCAGCCCTAGCAATCCAGTAAGTCGCTAGGGACATTGTAGGGCCAGGCCCTACAGACTTTTACGGTGTTGGTGGGTTGGTCGGTAGGAGCGACTCGTTCGTGCCGACTAAGAAACGGGCGGGCCAGACTTTGTAAACCGATTTAAAAACTTGCTTGTTGATGACCTGGCCGGCTCTGGTAACGGTATAAGTGACAACGGCCGTGGCGCCGGCGTGGGGTTTCTCAATCTGTTTCTGCTCACCTTTGGGCAGGGTGTCGGTATCGGCGTAAATCGGCTCGCCGGGTTGAATGATATTGGAGACGATCGGCGCGGTAATACTGGAAGTTCGACCGTCGCTGGTCCCCCAAAATTCGAACTGGACTTTGCTACCAACCACTCGACCCTGAATCAGGATATAACCAGGGGTATCGTTGACAAATTTTAAGTCTGGTTTTGGAAAATATATCGTCGCGTCCAGCCCGACTGGCGGCTCGTAGTAACTAACGCGGTAGGAGTGATTTTTTCGTTCGGTGACCGGTAGTCCAGCGTTCATCATCGCTCGAAACAGCGTCGTCGACACCTGACACAAACCGCCGCCAAACTCCGGCGTCGTTCGATTTTCTTTGATCACTAACTCCGGTAGATAGCCAGTTGTATTGTCGATAGCACCGAGCTTGGCGATAGTTGAAAAAGTTTCACCCGGCTTGATTAGAGCGCTTTGTAAAATAGAAACGCCGTTAGTAATGTTGTGCCGGCGGTTGGCTGGTGAGCCGGCAAAGCTGGTTTCGCCGTAACCGATTCGCTCTTTGATGCCGAGCGTTGCCAGATTGGCTTCGTTGATGGTTGGGGTTTGGGTTTTCATAGTTAGTTCGATGGTTGGATTGACATCGGTTCCCTCCAAGGCCCCTAAAATGGCCTCGGCCGAAACGGCTAGATCGACGACCGTACCGATCTTCGAAGCTTTGACGATTGCTAGCTGACCATCTTTGATGACCAACTGCGGTTCGGCGGCCGGGGAGTCGGTTTGATCGCTAATGCCCGTCAAATAATTCTGGACTTTCTCGGCCGTAAACGCGACCGTTAAGAACTTGGGGCTGGCGCTTTCGGAAGTCTGACCTCCGCCCGCCGGCGGATATCCCACCAGTTGGCGGATCTCTTTTCGATTTAGTTTTTTATTGCCGGTAGCCCACTTCAGCGTCAGTTGGCGTACGGATAATAATTCTAGTTTGGCCGTTAGCTCGTCAACATTGCCCAAAACAATCGTTGGGGTGTCGAGCCTCTTCTCAATCGTGATCGTCCCGCCGGTAAAACTATTGAGGAAAGCCAGGGCTTGGTTGGTCACATTCGCCTCATCGACAACTTCACCAGACTTCTCTGTGGTCGTCACTAATTTATCACTGACTAACTCGGCCGAGGCATTGATGGCCGGATTGTTGATTTTGTCGGCAATCTGGCTGACTTTGGCCGCCAACAGGTCTTCATCATAGTTACTGACTGGGTCTAGATGGGTTTTGATAAATGCTGAACGGAGCTGGTGGAAAAAACTAATTAATCGGCTGGTATCTTCGCGGCCGTAGCCGAATATTTGGTTGGCGGTTGTTTCCAGATCAACCTGCCAGTCGATATCTTTAGAACTAAACTCAAGCGTCTCTTCGCCTTGTCGGAGAATGATCTTCTGCTCGCCTTGAGCGATCGTTAATTTGGTTAGTTCACTAGTCAATTGCTCTCGAGTCATCCCCTGAAATTGGTTAGAACCAATCACAACATTCGGATAGACCCGATCGAGATAGCGCAAGCTAAAGCCAAGATAGCCGAGCGCCAAAACAGCGACGACCGATAAAGTCCAAGCGCTGTATTTGATCGCCGGTTTGGTTGATCTGTACAGCCCAACTACCCGTCCCCAGACGGTTTTTTTCGTCTCTCCACCCATTATGGTTTGAAAGTAACGGTTTAGAGCTCTGCGCACAAGAGCTACTTGAGAATCAAGGCGATTATCAGGATCGCCACGATGTTGACGATCTTAATCATCGGATTGATGGCGGGGCCGGCGGTGTCTTTGTACGGATCGCCGACGGTGTCGCCGGTGATTGAAGCTTTGTGAGCTTCCGAGCCCTTGCCACCGTGATGGCCTTCTTCGATATATTTCTTGGCGTTGTCCCAGGCGGCGCCGCCGTTAGTCATGGAGAGAGCGACGAAGATACCGGTGACAATTGAGCCGATCAGTAAGCCACCCAAGGCGGCCGGACCGAGCAAGTAACCGACAGCGATTGGCACGACGACCGGGATCAAAGCCGGGACAATCATTTCTTTGAGAGCGGCGGCGGTGACGATATCGACCGCTCGGGCGTAATCGGGCTTGACTTTACCCTCGAGAATTCCCCGGCGTTCGCTGAACTGGCGACGAACTTCGGTCACCACTGCGCCAGCGGCTCGGCCGACGGCTTCCATCGAGATAGCGCTAAAGATATACGGCAACATGCCGCCGATAAATAGGCCAACGATAACATACGGATCAGATAGATCAAAGGAGATTGTTTTACCTTGTGCGATTATTTCTTGGGTGTATGAGCCGAACAGTACTAGTGCGGCCAATCCGGCTGAAGCGATAGCATAACCCTTAGTGACAGCTTTGGTGGTGTTGCCAACGGCATCGAGCTCATCAGTAACTTTGCGGACATTCTCTGGCAAGCCGCTCATTTCAGCAATCCCACCAGCGTTATCGGTGATGGGCCCAAAAGCGTCGATGGCGACAATCATACCGGTCAACGACAGCATCGAGAAAGCCGAAACAGCGACGCCGAACAGGCCGGCCAGCTTGAAGGCGACCAGTGAACCGATGGCAATTACTAGCACCGGCAACATCGTTGAGCGCATCGATAGAGCCAGGCCAGCAATAATATTAGTGCCGTGCCCAGTCTCTGATGCTTGAGCAACTTTTTTGACAGGAGAATATCGAGTCGAAGTGTAGTACTCGGTAATCAACATCATCGCGGCCGTAACAATTATGCCGATTATTGAAGTGGCGAAAATTTTGTTGATATCAAAATTGGTTGAAGATCCCAACAACCATTTGGTAACGGGGAAAAAGCCGGCGGCAGCTAGGACAGCGGTGACAATCAAGCCTTTATACATCGCCCCCATAATGTTTTCTTTTCGTCCGAGACGGACAAACCAACTACCGATGATTGAAGCGATAACGGAGACAGCACCAAGAGCGAGCGGGAAGAGAATGACATTTTGGTTGTCTTTGAAGATAATTGAGCCGAGCAGCATCGCCGAAACAGCGGTAACGACATAGGTTTCGAACAGATCAGCGGCCATACCGGCACAGTCGCCAACATTGTCGCCGACATTGTCAGCAATAACGGCTGGGTTACGAGGATCGTCTTCAGGAATACCAGCCTCGAGTTTACCGACTAAATCGGCACCAACGTCAGCCGCTTTGGTAAAAATGCCGCCACCGAGCCGAGCAAAGATTGAAATCAGTGAACCCCCGAAGGCCAAACCGACCATGGCCGGAACATCTTTCGTCGCCCAGTAAAAGAGGGTGGTGCCGAGCAATCCTAGGCCAACAACCATTAGGCCAGTGACTGCTCCGCCACGAAAAGATAAAGACAGGGCTTTGGCTAGGCCAGTCTTGGCTGCTTCGGCTGTTCGAACATTAGCTCGAACCGAAACATTCATTCCAATGTAGCCACAGAGGCCGGACAAAATTGCGCCGGTCAAGAAGCCAAGAGCAATAGTCCAGTTGAGTAAAAAGCCAAGTAGTGCAAAAACGAGAATAGCAACCACGGCAACAGTTCGGTACTGGCGGTTCAAGTAGGCTTTTGCGCCCTGCTGGATCGCTTCGGAAATTTCAATCATCTTGGCGTCGCCCTTGGGCTGTTTATTAATCCAGGTCACCAGCCATAAACTATAAAGCACGGTTAAAACGCCGGCTCCGGTTGCTCCATATAAAACTGTTTGCAATGTGGACATTCCTCTCAACTCCTTTCAGTAATTCTTAACAGGTCAAATATTAGCGGATGTTTGGGGTATAGGCAAGAGATTGAGGAAAGTGGGCTTGCCCCGCACCATCTGCTCCGGGCAAGAACAGGACGAAGTCCGTTTTGCCGGAAAGTTTGGTGCGTGGGTTTACTTTCGGGCGGTTTTGCCTTAATGATTAATCTGATGCGCGCTAAAACTGCACCGGAAATTTACCTGACTATCGAAGATAAACAGCTCGGCATGACTGGCTTCTTGGTCGTTGAGAGCACAGCTGTTGGCCCAGGTAAGGGTGGGATGCGAATGACGGCCAATGTCACTCTCGAAGAAGTAGCGCGTTTAGCCGACACTATGACCTGGAAGAATAGTTTATTTGAGTTACCGTTTGGTGGCGCTAAGTCTGGAATTGTTTGGGAAGGTGGGGACGCGAAGAAGAAAGAACAATTTGTCCGCTCCTTTGCCCGTCAAATCAAAAAATATATCCCCAAACAGTATGTCGCTGGACCGGATGTAAACTCCGGGGAGGAAGAAATGGTGTGGATTGCTGACGAATTGAAACTCTGGGGCGCCTCCACCGGTAAACCGGCGAGTTTCTGCGAGACAAAGAATGGCAAGAAGTTCTGCGGCCTGCCGCACGAACTCGGCAGTACTGGTTACGGCGTCGCTGTCTCCGCCGGTGTCACCGCCAAACTACTTGAAATGGATCCGTCGCAAACTTCGGTTGGAATACATGGCTTCGGCAATGTTGGAACTTTTGCCGCCAAGCATCTCTTAGAAGCTGGCTTCAAGGTTGTGCTAATCGCTGGCTCTAAGGGAGGCCTTTATCGACCCAAGGGCTTTACCTTGGCAGAAATCGAGGCCGTCATCGCCCGGCGTCAGACCCTCTTCGACCTGCCGGGAAAGAAATTAACCGACGACCAATTCTGGTCCACACCCATTGACATCTTGATTCCGGCTTCGGTCACTAATGTCATTAACGAAACCAACTTTAAAACTATCCAAGCCAAGCTGATCGTCGAGGGCGGCAACATTCCGATGACTGAAGATATCGAGCAACAGCTCCACCGTCACGGCAAGGTGATCGTCCCCGATTTCGTCGCTAATGGCGGCGGCATCATTTCTTCCTACGCCGAATTGCAAGGATTCAGTCCAGATCAGATGTTTACATTAGTAGAAGAAAAAATCACTCGGGCCACGACCGAAGTAATGGAAAAAAGCATCTCCGCTAGCCATTACGCTCGCGATGTCGCCATCAAACTTGCCAAGACCAACCTAGCTAAGCTGTCGGCTTAAGAGAGCCTTCTCCTGTCTCATCAACCTGTCTCAAAGCTAATCCCGCAAAAAGTAAGACTAGCCAGATTGCGGCCTGACCGGTGTAGTGGTTGATAAAAATTCCAGCCACTGCCAGCCCAAGTGTTGCGGCACCGATTACGATTGTCGTAATGGTTTTGGTACGCAGTAACGACCAAACGAGCGTGATCCAAAAACCCAAATAAGCCAACGCGGCCAGCAGTCCAGCTGCTTCGTAGGCGTCAAGATAGCTATTCTCGGTGTAAAAGTTCGGTCCGCCATCAAGACGATCAACCGAAACCAAGCCAGCCGCCCCGGCACCCCGACCCCACCAACCAATCTCACTTTTCTGCGCCCAGACTCGCTCGTACTGCTCAAAACGCGTTGCGTTAGAAGCGGTTCGAACCAATTCTTCTGGCCTGGCTATCAACAGAACTCCGATCAGCACCAATAATACAACAAGACTAACAGTGAGCAGACGAGCCGACTTTCCTATAACTTGGCCCCCAGCAGTAATAAGCGTCGCTCCGCCAAATAAAAAGCCCGTATAGCTACTGCGGGAAAATGTCAGAAGTAAAGCCACTAGCCCAAGCCCGCCGGCGAAAATAGCTAAATTGCGAGAGACGGTTTTTTGCCAAATGGGAAAGAGGAGTAGGGCGGTCATCAGAAATAGCCCTAGAGCGTTCGGTCCAGCCAAGGTTGACTGCAGTCTAGTCAAACTAGAAGCCAGATGAATCTGCCCTAAGTAGCCCCGACCAGTGGCGTCAAGGGTAGCTCGGAGAAAGTTGGGGGAAAAGAATTCTATCACCACCCCAATAATGACCAAAGTTGTGATAAACGCTAAAGCCCGCCAGAGGTTTTTGTGGGGCATTGCCAGAGGAAACATTTGGAGGGTGACAAACAACAGTAGCGGTTCAACTAGGTAGCGAACGCCGCGCAACCATTGCTCAATTGAATCTTGACGGTAGAAATAACTGGCCAGCACCAATAAGACGAAGATTATAGCCAGCCAGGTTGGGATGTTCGGTTTCTGAACCTGTCGCCTCTCGACTACGCTCGAGGTAAACCGCCCGATTAGACTGAATACAATAAAGAACGCTAGGAGCAGATCGCGACCTAACCCAACCCAATTCTGTCCCGTCAAGCTGACCAGCCAGGCCGACAGAGGCAGAAAAATTATTAGCCCTGCCAAACACCAAGCTCGTAGCCGATCAGCGATTAGCGGCATCTCGATAAACGGCCAGGGTTTCTTTGGCCATTTGGGGCCAAGAGTATTGCTTGACCCGCGCCAAACCTTTTTGAATCAGCTCCTTGGTTAACTTCTCGTCGCTAAGAATTCGGCGGATCGCTTCGACCAGTTCGTCAGTATTTTTGGGGTCAACCAACAAGCCAGCATCGCCGACCACTTCTGGCAAACTGGAGGTGTTGCTTGTTACTACTGGCGCACCCGAGGCGAAGGCCTCGAGAATCATGATGCCAAACCCTTCATACAAGCTTGGGTGAACATAAATTGCCGCGGCAGAATAAATGGCGGCTAGGTCCTCATCACTGACAAACCCGGGCGTGACAATATTGGGGTTAGTCGCTTGTTTTTGCTGAACCAATTCGGCGATTTGCGGATTCTGGGTGTCTGGTCGACCGCAAATTACCAGACCAAGATCTGGGAATCGTTCGACTAGCAGTTCGTGCGCCGTCAGTAATGCCGGCAAACCCTTGTAGGCCTCCCAGCGCGAGACGAAAAGCAAATATTTTTTCGGTAGACCGAGGCGCTCCTTAACGGCAATTTTTTCCCGCTCCGTATGAACTCTGAACATCTTTTCACTCCCTTCCGGCGTGATGATAATTTTGTCAGGTCGGTAGTGTAGTGTCCCCACCAAATCGAGCCGGGTCGATTCTGACGGTACGATAATTTTCTTGGCTCTTTTGCAGTCGCCGATCGTCCATCGATAAGCGAATTTACGAATCAGGGATTTCTGCTGCTTCCCGGTTGGGTAGAGATGCATTATTAGATCATGAATCGTGACAACAAATGGACGGCGGTACAAAATCGGGTGGTTAAAGTTTGTAAAATGAACCAGGTCAAAATTATGTTGCTTCAAGATTTTCGGCAGTTTGGTCTGCTCACTCATTGAGTAGTGGGTGATCGGTACAACGAGCTTGGTCAGGTTCGGAGCGTGGAGGTCGAATTCTGGTTCGTCATCAGGGGTAATAATGGCCGTATAAGAGTTTTCTTTATCAATCGCCAACAACTCTTTCAAAAGGTTGCGGCTGTATCGCCCCAGCCCGCCAGTGCCCGAGCGCCAAAAACGAAGGTCAAGCCCGATCCGCATTGCCTTCTTTGTAGCTGTTACCGATAAGAAACACCAGGAGCCAAAAGATTATTGCCAGATCATTTTTAAAAATTGTCGAGTCGAATAGACCGTGAACTAGAACGGCGACGAGAGCGGAGGCGGCGGCGATAGCCAATGGGGATCGAGCGGTGTTGCGAAAGAATTCTTTACCTAGTCCAGCCAGAAACCAGACTGAACCGATCAGACCGAGTAACCCAGTGGATAGGTAGACATTGAGAAAAAGATTGTGCGGATGGAGGGCGTAGGGTAGGGTCGTGGCAAACTGCCCGCCTAGATCGCCTAAGAGCAAAAAGTTGGCCTGAAACTGCCCCGGCCCGATACCGAGAATCGGCTGATCCTTGATCATCTGCCAGGATTTCTGCCAAATTAGCCATCGAGCCGGATCGTCAGCCCATTTCCAGAGAACCAACAGAACAGCCACTGCCCCAACAGCGACACCGATTAAGGTTGCTCGGCTAGGAACGGACGATTTCGACGAGCCCCACAGCATTAGCCAAACAATGCCAGCGCCAAGCGCTAAGAGTCCGGCCTGAGACTGCGATAGAGCAATCGCCACCAGCGGTATAATCAGCCAAGCTAGCAATCGGAAGTTTCTCGTCAAAGCCAAATATCCGCCGGTTACTAGAGTCGGCGGTACTAGATACATTGCTAAAAAGTTGGGGGATTCAAAGAAACCAACTGCTCGTCCCTGATCGAGATATTGCTGGGCTTCGGGTAGCTGGTGAGCCAAAAGTCCAATCAGCCCAAAATACTGACCGATGGCGTAGAGCGACACTACGGTCAAGTTAATCAGAACTGGTTTGACGAAAACTTGGCGCTGATCGGACGAAAAAATCGTCGTCAGACAGGCGTAGTAAATAATCGGGATCACAAACCAGCCCTTGACGATACCGAAGGCCACCCGTTGATCGAGGGCAAAAAAACTGGCTAAAACTACCCCGGCTAAAATCAACCCGATTGGCCAGGCATTGGGTAACGAGACTCGCCGGTAGCTAATAAGCGTCAGAACCAAAAGTAGCCCGATTAAGACTTCAATAAAGTTTGTCGGCAATCCCATAAGATCGAACCGGAAGTAATAGAGCGGTAGGAGAACGACAGTCGCCAGAGCCAAATAGCGCGCTAAACTTCTACTCATCATTTCGCTAAATTGCCCGTTACGGTCGGTCTTGATCGAAAAATCAAGCGATATAACCCAAAAGACAGGCCGATTATCAGCCCGCCGGCGCCGAACAGCCATGCTCCTTGGCCAAACTTACCGAACATCTCAAATTGCCCTAGAGTTGGGATTAAAAACTGGTGTATCAGCACCCCTACAACGGTCACGGCCACGGCATAAATCGCCATCAGCCCAAGCGGCAGTTGGCGTAATCGGATCGGCAAGAGCTTGGTCAGTAAGAAAAACGAGTAGATCATCAGCACTAATTCGCTGGTCACCGTCGTCGCGGCGGCCCCGACATACGAGAACTGCGGAATGAGGACTAGATTAAGAACAATGTCGAGCAGAACCACCAGACAGTAGCCCCCGATCAATCGCTTCTGCGCTCTCATGGCAATAGCGGTGCCAGCGTAGATAGTGGTCAAAAACAGAGCGATGAACGCCGGAACGAGAATTCGTAACGGCAGGGCCGAGGCGGCGAAATCTGGTTGAGTGATAAAGACAATAATCCAAGGCGCCAATATCATCATGGCAACGCCAAGAGCAAGACTAGCAGCAAAAAGTACTCGCGTCGCCCGTTTGACCATTAGTCCAATTTCGGCTTGTTGATTGCTATCGTTTAAGCGGGTGAGTACGGGTAGGAGGTTGGCAGCAAAAATCGCTGGAATGACTAAGATGATATCGAAAATCCGGTAGGCGACGCCGTAGATCCCGATATCGCTAACGGGTTTGTAAAAGCTCAAGATCAAAGAATCGAGACGAAAATGGACTAGACCGAGTAGCGTTACCACCGCGATTGACCAAAACTCCGGCAGAGTCTGCTTCCAAAGCGATAAATCAAAGTGGATTTTAATTGGCGTAATCGACCGACTCAAAGCATAGCTAACCACGAGTAGAACGACATTGCCGATTAAATTGGCGGTAATGACCGGGATCAAGCCCAATCCTTGACGAAGAAAATATATTGTCAGGATTGCCATAACCAATCGCCCAGCCACCTCCGATATCACAATTCGTCCCGAGAGATAGTTGGCTTGGAAAATTGTACTGACCGCTTGGGAAAAAAGCATCAAGAAGGCGATCACCACCCCCAGGACGATGCCTTGTTTAACGACAGCGTCGTACGGCAAGAACTGCCATAAACCTGCCAGCACCAACAGGGTGGCGATCATTAGCAAGAATCGGAAGACAATGGCGCTACCGACAATTCGACCGGCAACATCCGGTCGTTTACCAGTTATTTCTCGTACGACCAGGGTGAATAAACCCAAATCGGCGGTGGCACCGATGATCGATATGTAAGTCAGGACGATGGTGTATTGGCCGTAGCCCTTCAAGGCCGAACCATCAACCAGAAGATGGTTGGCGATATAACCGAGCGTTACCAAACTAATCAGCAGAGTTAGAAATCGGCCGACGATTTGAACGGTAGTATTAGCAACCAATTTTCGACCTTCAACCATGAATGTATTGTAGTTTAATTCCTTGCCTATCCCAAGAGACTTGCTAGGATATAGACATGTTAAGACTGCGACGAGCGGTTTATTTGGTGGTAGGTGCGATGCTGTTAGTTGGGTCGTTCGGCCCAATTGAATCGGCCAGGGCCTTTGATACTTCCAGTGACAATTACATCAACGGTCAATACTATAACTCACTGGTTAGTGACGGGGATTTTGTTGATGTCGGCTCGATGAGCGTCGCTTCGATCCAATCTTTCCTAGCCGGTAAGGGAGGCTACCTAGCCAATGCCCCATCTAGCCAGCTCGGCGATCGGGCTGGAGGCCGAAATGCCGCCCAGATTATTTATGATGCCGCTCATGGTGCCGGTGAGGCCTCCGGATCCTTAAATGGCATCACCATCAACTCCTCAACCGGTTCGGTCAGCCCCAGAGCCCTGTTGGTAACACTTCAGAAAGAACAGAGTTTGGTAACTCGAACAGACTACTCCCAAAACGCCTTAGACAAGGCCATGGGTTACGGCTGCCCGGATTCCGGCGGCTGTAACGCTAAGTATGCCGGCTTTACTAATCAGGTGGAGTGGGCGGCTTGGCAATTGCGCTACAACTACGAAGCGGCCGGCATGGATGCTTCTTGGTGGGCGAGCCATTACTCGACTCATTATTATGTCGGCTACTCCCGATCTCACAACTGGAGCAGTACTTACTATGTCGTTACCTATAAAAACAAAGCGACCGCTGCGCTCTACCGTTATACCCCGCATGTCGGTTACGGTAATTTCAATTTTTGGCGACTAATGATTGATTGGTTCGGCGTTGGCACGACGAGCGGTGGCGGGTCGGTCTTGGGCATCAACGACACCGAAACCATCTCCCAAGCGACATATCGCGGCCACATCAAAATTGCCGGCACCAAAGCCAGTGAGGTTCGAGCTTACTTTCTAACAACTTTAATGGCTGATGTTGGTGCCACTAGCTGGAGTACCGAATTTGACACCCCGCTCGGCGCGACCGATTATTATGTTTACTACCGCGATACTAATGGCGTCGAACTGGCCAGCAAGAAAATCACCATCGACAGACGCAAGGTGGGTGATGTTGATGGTAACGGTCGAGTCGACTTGCTCGATGTCTCCTTTATGAGCGATGCCTGGGGTTTGACGGTTAAGGACGATGCCTGGCTGAACTTGAACCCGGACTCCGACAATATTGTCGATCTATTGGATCTGTCGCTGTTAGCAAATAGCTTTGAAGGGTAGTATGGGAAATAACGAATTACGAATTACTAATTTAATGACTAAATTATCCAATGCCTGGGTTAACAGCATCATTATCGGCTTAATTGCCTTGGTTAGCGTGCCCTCGTCGGCGTATGCGGCGGGGTCGATCAGCGCTTCGGGTGGCGGCAAATATAGTGCTGGGACAACTTTCACCATTACGGTCAAAGCTTCGGGGGCAACATTCGATAGTCTGCAGGGTAAAATATCTGTTTCCGGGCCAGTTAGCGTCGTTTCTTTTTCGGCTGGCTCGGCCACCTGGCTACCAGGCAAAAGCCCGGCCAACAACAATCAGTTTGTCGGTATCGTCTCGGCCACCAGCTCGCTGACAGTGGCAACGATCAAACTCAAAGGCACTAGCACCGGTTCCGGATCAGTCAGTATCAGCGGCGCCCGACTGGCTCGTTCCGGCGCCGAAGTGGGCACTGGTGGAGGATCGGCTAGCTACACTATCACGCCGGCTCTAGCACCGCCTGGATCGGTCAGCGTTACTTCCAGTACCCACCCGAATCAAGAAGAGTTCTATGATGTTTCGACTGTCGAATTGGCTTGGAGCGCGCCCGGCAACGGCGCGACTGGCTACTCAACCGTATTCAATCAAACCGCCGACAGCGCTCCAGAAGCCAAGACTAGTACAACCGACACGAACGCCAAGTACGCCGACAATCCGGTCGGGACCTATTACTTTCACATCCGCGCCAACAACAAAGATGGCTGGAGTGACACAACTCATTTCAAAGTTAATATTAAGCCAACCACCGATAGTGCTCTGGCGATCCCAGCGATTGCTTCAATCACTACCACATCCGACGCAACCAACGATATCGAAGCCGGAACGCTGACTGGTATCGTCATCAAGGGCACCGGCCCAGTTGGCTATGCGATGATGCTAACCTTCGCGCCCGATTGGGCTCTATCAACTGAAAAATACCCCTCTCCTGTTATTACCGAGCAGGGAACTTGGGAGCTGACCGTTACCGATCCGATCAAGGCCGGTTTCTATAAACTAACTGCTGTTGGCAAAAAGGATTCAACCGTTTCGCCGACTAGCCCTTCCGTAACATTCGAGGTGGGTGTTGCCGAGGGAGGCCAAATTCGTCTGGTGACTGACGCTGACACAACCGCTACCTACCAACAAGCCCAAACCGCCACTCGCGTTGCCGCAGCAACCGCCCATAAGAAATTTATTTGGGGCGGTCTAGCCGGTGTCGTCCTGCTTGCCGCTATTGTCCTAGCAACCATCTTCCGCCGAAAACTATTTGCCAGTTTTGGTCGTTAAGTCTTGTCTCGAAACGTCCAAAAGCGATTGCCAAAGAAATTCCAGAAGAAAACCACGACCACAGCAACTATTTTAGAGAGGTTGTAATTTACTCCTGATTGAGTAGAAAGTAGGTACATTATGACTTCAGTCGCACCTAGGCCTACTGCACTTACGATCGAGAACTGAATCAATCCTGATAGTTTAGCTTTTTCACCCAGTCGTCGGTATGTCCAATGATTGTTCATAAGGTAGCCATTAACTGATCCTACCAAGTAGCCTATAAAGGTGGCGACGTATATTGAGGTCTTAAAATCTAAGAAGAACAAATTAAGAACCGCGATATCAAGGATAGTGTTAACTATACCTATCATCCCAAAAAGGAAAACGTCTCGGTATAGAGTCCTTCCCAAACCGGACGTTCGGAATAGTTTAACTAACTCCCGGAAGGCCCGAATGATTACTTTAAAGTTGGCTCCTGTTTGGCTACCAGCCGTTCGCGGTAGATGGGTGACCGGTATCTCTTTAAAGACTAATCCCTTCTTCTGCAGGCGAGTCATGAGTTCGGCTGAAAAGGTAGCTCCACCAGATTGGATCTTGAGGTCTTTTAGAACAGAGCGATGGAAAAGCTTAAATGCGCAATCAAGGTCTTTAATTTTTAGACCGAATAGAAAGCGAACTAGTGCGTTCCAGCCTTTGGCATTGAGGATCCGAATAAACGGATCGCGACGAGGAGCCCGGTAACCGACGATAACCATATGGTTACTTGAGTATGGGACGAATTGACTGATTTCCTTTAAGTCAAATTGTAGATCTGAATCGGAGAAAAAGACCCATTCCTTAGTAGCGGACTTGAGACCGTTCCAGACTGTTTGCCCGTAACCCATGTTTTGTGGATTATCTACCAGCCTAACCCTAGAGTCGTGCTTCGATATCTCAAGAACGATGTCTCGTGTCCTATCTTTACTGCCGTCGTTAACAACAATTACCTCAACCTCATTAGCTACCGCTCCGCCAGCCTCTAGGGCCGTCTCGACTGTCTTGGCAATATTCGCTTCTTCGTTGTAGGCGGGAAATACTAGAGAAAGAGATGGCAGCTTCATTTCCGGTCGATCGTACCTGAAACCTCAAATGAATGAAAGGTTTTTCTTAGTCCATCTTCCAGAGTTGTCTTAGGTTCCCAGCCAAGAGCGTCTTTAGCAAGAGCGCTAGATAGGCAACTTCGTCTAAGCTCACCTGGACGACTGCGTTCAAAACGTGGCTTTGTTTCGGCCTTAGCCTCTTGAGAGAGTTTGTCAAATATTTTCAGCACACTTACCTCATGCCCAGTACCGATGTTAAACGTAGATACTTTCGAATGCTTAAGCGCCGCCACAAAGGCATTAACAACGTCGCCCACATAGACATAATCACGAGTTTGCCCGCCGTCACCAAATATTATTGGTTGACCGCCACTCAACAGCTTATCGCAAAAGATCGCAACTACACCTGCTTCACCTTTTGGATCTTGGCGTGGACCGTAAACATTGGCCATGCGAAGTATTACAGGCTTGAAACTGTAAACTTCCCCGTAAAAACGTAAGTAGTTCTCAATAGAATACTTGGCTATACCGTACGGCGACTCTGGAGCCACAGTTTGACTTTCGGGTGTGGGAAGGTTATCTGTTTCGCCGTAAAGTGCCCCACCCGTCGAGCTAAATATAACTTTGTCACAATCGAACTGTCGACAAACCTCAAGTAAAGTTAGTGAACCAATAATATTCTCGGTGGCATCGAATATTGGATCGCTAACAGAGGCCGAAACTGATTTCTGGGCTGCTAGATGAATAACGGCTTCGGGAGTTGTTGTTTTGAAAATTTCCTCGAGTTTCGATCGGTCCTTAATATCTGCTTCAAAAAAATCAGCGTCTTTATTTAGATTCTCTTTTTTGCCGCTAATTAGATTGTCAATAACTGACACCTCATGTCCATCCTCGAGAAGGGCATCCACGAGGTGTGATCCAATGAAACCGGCGCCGCCAGTTACGATGATTCTCATTTCAAACTACTTTCGTTTGTATAGATCGATCGGCCGATATTTCGGATCGTTGTAGGTTTTAACGTAGGTATAGTTTGGGGTAAATTGATCCCATTTTGTTGGATCTGCTAACCAACCGAAGGCTTTATCATAAAGGATATAGTCGGGTTCGAAGGTCCGAAAGGCGAAGAAGGGATCGTTCTGGCGCAGAGCATCCAAAACACCGGGGGAGACAATACCAATCGTGTCTACAATTGGGCGCTCAGAGTAGTAAGCGATCGCCCCAATCTCCATATAGGCAACACTAGTTCCGCTTGGCATAACTTGATTGAGGTCTCGACCGATCGTTTGGTAAAGAACGTCTCTTGGATAAGGCTGGCCATTTGCTTGTTCTAGAATTCGATCATGCCCCCAGAGCAATAGAACGGCGGCAACAATAAAAACCGCCAAGCCATTGGCCCAGGGAGCGAGCTGGTTATTTCCACTGTTAAAGTGTTCAAGCATCTCGTCCATAGAAAAGCCGATCGCGAGTGGCAACCAGGCAACTGGCAAGAAGAGAAACCAGTGGTAGAAGGAAATGTCTATAAAGTTGTAGAGTGCGATTGGCAGTAGCAGCAGTAAGATGGTTAACCAGAGAAAGATAGAGTTCCGAGTTGAGCGAGCCAGGGCGATTACAGCAAGCAAGGCCGTTAGTTTGCCCCACAGACTCCCGAACATCACTAGCTTCAACCAATCTCCGAAACCTCGCAAAAAGTTATCGTTCGCGATGGTGCTCTGCAGTATCTTGAAACTCATAGAGTTGGAAGAAAGTTGACCAAAGGCAATCTCGGAATAACCAAACCATAGGGCGAGAGGGGCAACGAAAGCGACGCCTATCGGCACTAACTCTCTTAGTTTTATTCGAACCGAATCGTTTTGTCTGGCTCGCCAGAATAGTAAGAGAAGAAGGGGCAGGATAACCACCGATTCCCCGCGACAGAGAAAAGCGGCCGATGCAACTAAGGCGCTGAGGATGAATCTTCCTCGAAGCGCAAGGGAGAGAGCTACCAAAATGCCTAGAACTGCTAGGAGGGATTCGTGGCCAAACATCATTAAGTAGAGAACGTTAACGTAGACAAAGATACCGGCAGTCAAGGCTGCTAACACGGAGCGGCCGAGCTGACGGACTAACACATAGGTTTGAATCGATGTCAGCACGATTGCGGCAATACTGATGGTTTCGGCCACTAACTTTATATCCGCCTGGCCTGAAAAAAGCTTCCAAATGAATCCAAAAATGACATAGAGTATAACCGGAAGCGGGGCTGAGGTGCCTAGGACGTGTGAGCCATTAAACGTGAACCCGTTGCCAGCAAGAATGTTCTTGGCGTAGGTATAACCGAAGAACGAGTCGTCGAAGAACCAGCTTCGAATATTAATCTTATCGAGCCAAATTAGGCCACCGACAATGAGCACTAAAATTATTAGTCTGTCTCGCCAAATATGATTTGTGAACAACTCGCGCCATCGGGAAAGCATTAATATTCACTATATATAAGTCAATCTCTCCGGGCAATACTGCTTACGACTTATGCTTAGGAACAATTTTTCGACGTAAATTACCTAGGCCACGCGCCAGTTTGTAAGACTTGGAGTTCTGGATGTTTTGCAGTGCCGTTCGTAATTCGGAAGCGTTTTGAGTGGCATATTCGAGTGCAGTGGTCAGCTCACCTGCAGCGATCTTTGCGGCTATTTGAGCCTCAAGGGCTAACATAGCGCTGTCCACAAACAGCTCGGTCACTCTTTGTTCTAGAATTAATTGATGGTTAGTTGACAGAGCGAGCTTGAAATATTGGTCGAAATCTTTGGTTAGTTTCGAATTTTTATACAGAATGTAGAAGTGTCGATAACCAGGCGCAGTAAAATCGCCGAGCTTAAGAAGATTCTCGTTATAGAAGTGGTTTATCGCCTTCACTCCGGTTGAGTCTACCAAGGCCTCGGAAACAAAATTGGTCATAATCAACTTCAGCCAGGCGGGCAGGTAGTTACTCTCAAAGTGAGTATGGGGGCAACCGAATCTCTTGATTTCGCGCTCCATGAGCTCTGAAGTTGGTTTGTTCTGTTCGAAGTGTTCAATCAGCCAGGGGTGGTTGCGTTTATGTTGTGAGCGAAAAAAGTCATTGGCGATTGTTTCCGCTTGCGTCGTCTCCTCCGACTCGAACGGTCCAGCGATAATGACTAGATCTCTAGCTACACGGTAACATTCCTGGAGAAGGCTGGGTTTCTTCTCGTCGCTGACATGCTCAAGAACATCCATCGACACCACGGCGTCAAAGCTATTGTCCATAAACTCCATTTTAGTTGCGTCACCTTTGATGTAGGTGTATCCAGCTCTTTCCTTTGGTGGTGGGAGGATATCAATTACCGTTAATTCATAAGGTAGCTTATCTTGCGTCAGCGCCGAGCGAAAGTACTTACTGCCACCGCCGACATCAAGCAACTCGATCTGTCTTTTGCCAAAGTCTTTCTTAAGAATCTCTTTGCAGATGAAGAAACGGGTAAAGGCATCGGGATTAAGTTGGAGATACTCTTCGCTTTTGTTGGAAGTCATCTCTTTGTCCTACTCTAACCGAAGAGAGAAATCTTCCCTGTCCAACGTCAGGTTGGGATTATAGTGCGGATCGCCTTGTCGGAGAAACTCTCCCCACTTGGCGGTGAATCGGTCGATTTCTTTATTGAATCTGGTGATCTTTTCGGGTGTGTCCTCGTAGCCACGAGTTTTGCTTTCATGGTGGTAGAGTTCGGCATAAGGCGTCCAGACGACCAACTTTCCAAGCTCGCGAATCTTCAAACAGAGATCTATATCGTTAAACGCCAGAGCGTAACCCTCGTCAAAGCCGCCCACTTCCTCGAAAACCTTCCGAGAGATCATGACGCAAGCGGCCGTAACGGCGCTTAAGTTTTGCGGGAGAATCAGCCGACCAAAGTAGCCAAACGATCCAGCGGGGAAGTGCTTGTGGGAGTGGCCGGCCACGCCACCTAGCCCGACAATTACACCGCCGTGTTGGATGGTCTTGTCTGGGTAAAGTAATTTTGCCCCAACTGCTCCGACATCGGCTCTCTGGGCGTACTCCAACATTGCCTCAATCCAGTCAGAGCTAGTAACCTCGGTGTCATCGTTCAGGAAAAGTAGGTAATCACCCTTGGCCTGCCCTGCGGCGAAGTTATTGACGGCCGAGAAGTTGAATGGTTTATGCCAGTTAACGATCGTGACCCGGGGTTGTTTTTTTAGCGTCAAGTAAAGCTTTTCGGTAGCTGGCTCGATACTGCCAGTATCAACCAGAACTATTTCATAATTTGGATAGGTTGAACGGTTAATTATCGAGTCGAGACAGTGCTTCAGTAGCTCTGACTGATCTTTAGTTGGAATAATAATTGACACCAACGGCAATTTGCTCGGTAGCTCGTAGACTACCCGACAAGTACCGAAAAGTGGTCCTTGTAAAATTCTTCCCTTTATCCCCAGCCGATCCAAGTGCTCGGCGATAGCTTTGTTGGTTGAGTAAGATACATAGTTCTTGGCATTAATGTTGGAGGCAGTAGAGTGTTCGTGTTCGCGCCAGTGGTAAAGGATTTTGGGAATATGAACAATTCTATTGGCCTGCTCGCTAGCACGTAAGACTAAGTCAAAGTCCTGGCTCCCCTCAAACCCCTCTCTAATGTGGCCTATTGTGTCTAGCAAAGAATGCTTAATGACTAGAAGGTGAGTAATGTAGTTGTAGGTACGCAAGGTGTCTGGGCTCCAATCGGGCTTGAAGTGGGGCTTAAGACGAGACTTGCCGTTCTTGGTCAGCTTATCCTCATCAGAATACAGTAGGTCGGCATCGGGATTACGATTAAGAGCTGACACCACCTCATACAAGGCAAAGGGCGCTAGGGTGTCGTCGTGGTCCAAGAGAGCGATAAACTCGCCACTCGCCAACTTAATTGCGACATTAGTGTTAGCGGCTATACCTAGGTTTGTATCTAGATACTCGACTTTGATTCGCTGATCCTTTTCAGTTAGTTGATGAAGGAACGCTCGAGTTTCTTCTTTGACGCTACCATCCGCGATACAAAGCTCCCAATTCGAGTAGGTTTGGCTTTGAACAGATTCGATCATCGGCACCAGAAATGATAGCGGTGTATTAAAGGTTGGGACAATGATTGAAACTATTGGCTGAATTTTGAATACATGCTTCGCTTGCGCCGCTACTTCCGCTTGGGAAGGTTCGCTTCGGGCAATCCAGTGCTTATATGCTCGCACATCTTCAAAGGCAAACTCTTGGGTAGCATTAGCAAAAAAGTTAACTTTTTCTACGGCCTTAGATAAGAATTGGCGAAAGCCGTATTCGCGGATATACCAAGTTATTTTCCGCAGATTATCTCTGGTCAATTGGTTTTTCAGGCGTTTTGAGGCACGAAGAGTTTTGCTCAACATTAGGTCTACCTAGCGTTGGGGGTGGTAGGTATTAGCCAGCTTGCCATCTTTGATCTCAATTATCCGGTCGCAGAATCGTTCCATCGTCGTTCGATCGTGAGAGATTAAGATAATTGTAATACCGCGCTCTTTGAACTCGTTCATCTTAGCAAAGCACTTCCGCTGGAAGCTCTCGTCGCCAACAGCTAAGATCTCGTCGACCAGTAATATTTCCGGATCAGTGTGAACCGCCACCGAGAATCCTAGCCGAGCCATCATGCCCGTCGAATAGGTTCTAATCGGCTGATCGATAAATTCGCCGAGTTCGGCAAAAGCCAGGACTTGGTCGAGTCGAGCCATGATCTCCTTCTTAGTCATTCCCAACAGAATGCCGTTGAGAACGGCGTTCTCCCGACCAGTTAGGTCGTGATGGAAGCCCGCCCCCAATTCCAGTAGCGGCGCCACTCGGCCACGAACAGTGACCTTGCCTTTAGACGGTTTGATCACCCCGGCAATCATCGCCATAACCGTACTCTTGCCGGCGCCGTTCGGCCCCATAATCCCGAGGACTTCGCCCTTATCTACTTCGAAACTCAAGCCGTTAACAGCCCAGAACTTGCTCTCTTTCATCTGTTTGACGGCGGCCGGCATGTTAATCAGGAAATGCTTGATACCGCCAGTGATCTGGTGGTAGAGCGGGTAGTACTTCCAAACATCATCGAAGATCACGCTTTTTTCTTGGTTATCCACTATTTCCGGAAGCGAGTGAGCTTTAGTAAACGACATTAAAGCACCTCCGCAAAACGTGACTTTAAGCGATTAAACGTAATATACCCGAGCAGGAAGATCCCAACAGCGTAAGCACAGGAGAGCAGGAAGTACTCCCAGTGAACGTCGCCGTACAAGAAGATATCGCGGTAGTTGATGATGAGTAGAGCCAGGGGATTGAGGTAGATGATAAATTTGAGACGCTCTGGGATCATACCGAGGGCATAGACAATTGGCGTGGCGTAGAAAAGCATATTGAGAAGAATCGCCACCAGGCGTTCCAGATCGCGAAAGAAAACATTAATTGAGGCGACTAAGAGCGAGATACCCAGAATTACAAACAGTTGGATTAAAACCAGTACTGGAAATAAGAAGATATGGGGGAAATATATCGGCTGATGATAGACCAGCAGAAACAGGACCAGCACTGGTAAGGAGAGGACAAAGTGGACCATATCGTTAAGCACGCCGGCGTAAACGATGTATTCTCGAGGAAAGACGGTCTTCTTGATTAGGTTGGCGTTGGCGATCATGCTGACCGAGCTGGAAATGACCGAATTTAGAAACCACTGCCAAGGGAAAAGACCAAGGATCAAAAACAGGACGTAGTTTTCGATCTTGACCTTGAGGATAAACTGAAAAGCGACGAAGAAGACCATCGCTTGCGCCAAGGGGTTGAGGATCGACCAAGCGTAGCCAAGAATATTATTTTTGTAACGAACTTTGATTTCTTTCTTGACCAGCTCGACAATTAGATCTCGATAATAGCGAGTTGATTTTTTAGTCATGCACTTGAAAATTTTACCACTAACTCGAGGGTATAAGTAGGTTAACTTGGTTGTTTCGGCCGTTGATCGATCCCGAGCATAATTGTCAGCACCATCCAGGTACGGTCAAATTGGCCGGTGAATAACCGCTTGAACAAGGTAAATAGCATCGCCATATAAACCGTTGGCAGTGCCCAGGGGAAAAGTCGGCGGGTCATTACTAGCCGGTTTTTGATCCCGTAGTAGTCTGCTAGCTCGCTTTTTCGTCTAGCAAAAACCGAGCTGCCGATCGTTGATCCTTCTTTGTGGTAAACCAGACTTTCTGGAGCGTAGCCAAGTTTTATCCCTAGGCGACGGGCTCTGGTGGCCCAATCAACCTCTTCAAAATATAGGAAGTACCCTTCTTCCATCAGCCCTATCTTGGCAACTGAGGCCAGACGAACGAAAGCGGAGGCCCCAACGACATAGCCCATCCTAGATTCAACTATTGCTTGTGGGAGCTGATCTTCCAGGTTCCGCCCTTCGCCGATGTGTCGGCTCATCCCGAACCAAGGATAGAACCGATCTCCGCCTTGGGTTTGAATCTTGTTGTGATTGGAAAAATCGAGAATCGTTGAACCAAAGAACCCTACTTCAGGGCGTTTAGCCGCCTCCTCGAGTAATTTGTTTAGGGCCTCGGGATCAAAGGTGGTGTCGTTGTTGATAATCCAGACGAAATCCTGATCGGCTCCAGCGGCCAGGGCATAGCGCAATCCTCGGTTATTGCCGCCGGCGTAGCCGTAGTTCTGCTCGTTACTAATCAAGACCACCTCGGCATCTAGCGGTGATTTGATTTGGTCGAGGTCAGATTCCATAATTTTATTGACAACATGGTTGTGACGCACCAACCAGTCCCAAATTTTTGCCTTGGAATTGTCGGCCGAATCATTATCGCAAATAACCACCTGGTAATCGTGGCCTTTGAGCTTAAAAACACTCTCAAGACACTCGATTGTATCTGGAGCATTATTCCAATTAAGAACAATAATAAAAACCTTCGGAGATCGAGAATAAGATGTTGGAGTGTTCACATTTTGTAGTTTAACACTTGGGGTGTTTGAGCGTAAGTGACTTTACAGGGTTTGTAAAAAGTTTTACCCTAGAGAACGATGAAGGGAATTATTTTAGCTGGCGGCTCGGGCACCCGTCTTTACCCGATTACCTTGCCGACCAGTAAACAGCTCTTACCGGTATACGACAAGCCGATGGTTTACTATCCGCTCTCGATTTTGATGTTGACTGGCATTCGCGAAATTCTAATTATCTCGACGCCTAAGGACATTGGTCGTTTCGAAGAAGTCTTCGGCGACGGCAGTCAGTTGGGGCTGAATATCCAGTACGCCATTCAGGAAGAGCCAAGGGGTCTGGCCGATGCTTTTATTGTCGGCGAGAAGTTTTTAGACGGAGAACCGGTAACAATGATTCTTGGAGATAATATTCTGTTTGGCCACGGACTAACCGAGATGCTCCAATCGGCTCGAGCTTCGGTTGAAAAAAATGGTGGTGGTCATAATTTTGCTTACTATGTTAACGACCCTCAGCGATTTGGGGTTATTGAGTTTGATAAAAACTATCAAGTCATCTCGATTGAAGAAAAGCCATCCCAGCCCAAGTCGAATTTTGCGTCGCTGGGACTATATATGTTTGACGGACAGGTTGGTGCCGTGGCTCGTTCTGTCGAACCGTCCGCGCGGGGCGAGCTGGAGATCCCGAGTGTGATGAACGACTATCTAAAACGAGGCAAGTTCGGGGTGACGCCCCTCGGTCGCGGTTTTGCCTGGTTTGATACCGGCACTCACGACTCGCTTCTCGAAGCAAGTGAGTTTGTCTCCACTATGGAAAAACGCACTGGGATGAAAATCGGTTGTGTTGAGGAAGTAGCTTTTGTGATGGGTTTCATCACCAAAAAAGAGTTGCTCGCCCTAGCTGAACCGCTTCTTAAAAGTGGTTACGGCGATTACCTAAAAGTGGTTGCCAACGAAAAGGTGGTTTTGTGAAGTACTTAGTCACCGGTGGTGCGGGATTCATTTCGACCCGCCAGTCGGCGGGGAGAAAGAAGGCGGTGCCAAAATGACGGTGCTTGTCACCGGCGGCGCCGGCTTCATCGGATCAAACTTTGTCCGCCTACTCCTTAACGAGCAGCCAGACGCTACAGTAACCGTTATCGACAAGCTAACCTACGCTGGCAACAAGGCCAGTCTCGATGGCTTGCCCAACGATCGTTTTAAATTTGTTCATGGGGATATCTGTGACGAAAAGCTTATCGACCAGTTAGTTGCCGAGAGTGATGTTGTTGTACATTTTGCCGCCGAATCTCATAACGACAACTCTCTGCGTGAACCCTGGCCTTTTGTTGAGACCAATGTTGTTGGCACTTACCGGATTCTTGAGGCCGTTCGCGCGCACGATAAGCGTCTGCACCACATCTCAACCGATGAGGTTTTTGGCGACTTGGAGCTAGACGACCCAGCAAAGTTTACGGACATTACCGCCTATAACCCCTCTAGTCCGTACTCTGCAACCAAGGCAGGTTCCGATCTCTTGGTTCGAGCATGGGTACGCTCCTTCGGTGTTAAGGCCACTATCTCTAACTGCTCTAACAACTACGGCCCGTACCAGCACATCGAGAAATTTATACCGCGACAGATCACTAATATCTTGAGCGGACAAAAGCCCAAACTTTACGGTAGCGGTCAGAATGTTCGTGACTGGATTCATGTTGATGACCACAACGTCGCCGTTCTGAAGGTCCTTGAGAGCGGCAAGATCGGCGAAACTTACCTAATCGGTGCTAATGGCGAAAAAAGTAATAAAGAAGTCTTGGAGACCATCTTAGAGCTCATGGGAAAGCCCAAGGATTGGTTTGAGGTGGTAAATGATCGGCCGGGCCACGATATGCGGTACGCCATAGATTCTAGTAAGATCGAGCGAGAGTTAGGTTGGAAGCCTGGGTACACCGACATAAAGCAAGGCCTCAAACAGACGATAGACTGGTACACAAACCACACGGAGTGGTGGCAGCCCCTCAAAGACGCGGTTGAAGCCGCATACGCCGAGAAGGGGCAGTAATGGCAGCACCCACTACTGAAATAACTGGCCACCCAACCGACATTCCCGGGTTGATAGTGTTCGACGTTACCAGCATGGGCGACGAACGCGGTTGGTTCCAGGAAAAATTTCAAAAAGCTAAACTAGTAGCCGCTGGACTACCCGAAGAGTTCACGGTCGTTCAAAACAGTATCGCTTACAACCAGAGTCGGGGTGTCACTCGGGGCTTTCATGCCGAAGCCTGGGACAAGTACATCTCGGTTGTGACCGGTAAAATATTAGTCGCTTATGTTGACCTGCGCTCAGGAGATAGCTTCGGCAAGGTCGTCACTCTGGAGGTTGATAAAAATAAAGCTATCTTCGTTCCGAACGGCGTGGGGAACTCTTACCAAACCCTGACGGAAGATGTTTATTATCTTTATAGCGTCAACAAGTACTGGACTCAGGAAGCGCATAAGATTAGTTTATTTGTTAATCTGGCCGATCCAGATCTCGCAGTTAAATGGCCGATCCCTCTCGACCAAGCAGTACTTTCCGAACGCGATCAGAACCATCCAATGCTAAAGGATATTAAGCCAATGGTCGTTTCTAATGGCTGACAACCAAATTCTGATTATTGGCGCCCATGGTCAGCTCGGCCAAGGTTTGCAAGAAAGATTCCCTGGCGCCAGAGCCGTTGACCGCGACACCCTTGATATGACCGATGTCAGCGCGGTTGAAAAATACGACTGGTCCGGCATCGACACAATTATTAACGCCGCCGCCTACACCAATGTTGACGGCGCTGAAACCGAGAAGGGTCGCGTCGCGGCTTGGCAAGCTAACGCTGTTGGCGTCGGTAATCTAGCTATGGTCGCGACCAAAATCGGGGCGACGCTAATCCATTTTTCCAGCGACTACGTATTTGATGGCCAAACATTTCCCCACACTGAAACTGAATCACTTTCTCCACTCGGGGTTTACGGCCAAACCAAAGCAGCGGGTGATATTGTCGTAGCAACCGTCGCCAAGCATTACCTAATCCGCACTTCTTGGGTGATTGGCCAAGGCAAGAACTTCGTTCGGACAATGCTCGGACTAGCTGAAAAAGGCGTCTCGCCTAGCGTTGTTAGCGACCAGAGCGGTCGACCAACTTTCGTTGGCCAGCTAGTTGACGCTGTTGATCACCTGATTAAAACAAACGCCGAATTCGGAACCTATAACGTTTCTAACGACGGCCCGGTCGTTTCTTGGGCTGATTTAGCTAGGAAAGTGTTCGAGCTCGGTAAGTTTAGCGACATAAGGGTAACTGATATTACGACCGTGGAGTACAACGGCACCAAGCCGCTAGTCGCACCGCGGCCACCCCACGGCGAGTTTGACTTGAGTAAAATCGCCGCAACTGGCCTAAAACTACGAAATTGGACTGAAGACCTGGCCACCTACATCAAGACCGAGAAATCGGCTGATTAAATCCGTAGGAGTCGGGCAAAGCGGTCGGAAATTGGCTCGTCTTTGTGGGCGTGAAAGGGTAGCTCGAGCGAAAGGGCTAGAAGTACCGACTCTACTTGGTGATCAGGCACCGCGAAGTGGAGAACTGGCTTGAGATTCGGCCGCTCCAAGTAGACGGTGATTTCGCCCGAAACTTCGGAAATCCAAAAGTTTTTTAGCTGGTGGTAAGCCCAGAACCCATCGCCCCAACCAACTCCTCTCGGTGTTATCTCGATTTTCCTGGATTCGGGTCGAAGATGGGCTAGGCGAAAGATAGCTATCCCAGCCGCGACCACGACGACGGCAAAGAGGTAGTTTTTGACGCTAATCGAGGCGTAAAGCCCAACCAACAACAGTAGCCCGATACCGATATACCAGAGTTCGTTTTTAGCGTGATGCGGAAATTCTTGCGACTCAAAACTGATGCGCAGTTCTTTTTCGGTAACAAGTTTAGCCTGACGGTGTTTTGGACGCGACTTAACTTCTTTTTTCTTAGATGTAGTCATCTTGAGTATTTATGCGAGAGACGAACATTAGTGACATTACCTCTCCATACTAGCAGATTGCCCTTCAACTCGCTTCGCTTTAGCCTGAGCTAAAGTCGAAGGCTCGTTCAGGGTTCTTCGGCTTTTTGTAGCTACGCCTTACCCACCAAGCGCTTTACTCGAAAGGTTTACTCTGTCTTCGACTCTGAGGGATGAGCCCTCAGGCTCAGACTCGAACGAGAGCGAACGGTAGTGAGTCGAAGAGCGGAGACGCCTGGACGCCATTCGCACTCAGATCATATCTGGAAAGTACTACTTCGGAAAGTTCCGTCTACCGAACGAAAGCGCTTGATTATGAAGAGCCGCCCCAAGCTCTGGCAGGGGGCGGCGGTACGTTGGATCACTCATCTCGAGCGGACAACTCGACTGCACGAGCTATGGTTTCCTCGAGAGTCTCGTAGATAGGAAATTCCCGGTTGAGTGCCCGTTCAAAGTTGTGATGGATAACGTCGAGGCCGGGGAAATCCTTCTCGGCTCCAACCACAACCCTAAGGTCTGGCTCATGCATCATCCGACCTCGCCACTCACCCAACTCACCATACGAGTCGCGCGCGTAGGGATGACCGTCCGTTCTCGGGGAATTCGGACTCTCGCATGGGAGCCAGAAGATCACGCATCCTCCGAAGACGGATTTGGCAGCGATTTCTAGGCACTGACGCTCCCAAGTTGTCTGGCGACTGAACCTTGTCTCGTCGAGCCCGTCACATCTGTGTTGGTACAGCGGATGTTCTGGCTTCCAACGGCAAGGGACAACAACCTGGAAGTCTGCGTCTTGAACCTCCTCCAGGAGCTCTAGACATGCAGCGTGTTGCCAATCGCCCCCACCCTTAATGGGTCCAGCTAGGAAAAACGTTGGGTAGCTGGCGCTACCATCTTCTATGAACTGTTTCGGTAGTATAAGTTGCAAATCCGACCTCCTAACACCTGAGTGTTTCTGGCCGGATCATATCAATAAATCTTCCTCGGATCAAGCGTGTCAAATAGAGTTTCGTAGACGAAACTTTCAGCGGAAGGGCAGGGATTCGAACCCTGGGACCCCTTACGAGGTCAACACATTAGCAGTGTGCTCCATTCGGCCACTCTGGCACCCTTCCAGCTACCAAATTTTACCAGTAAAACCCTTGACTTTCCAGGTTAGATGTGGTAAGGTGTCGACACTAACGGGTAGTCGCAAGACGAGCCCGAAAGGGCACCCGAACAACAAGGAGCTACGAAAATGAAAAAGGTATTAGTATCCGCTCTCGTCGTTCTGTCGTCGACGCTGGCCTTCGGCCAGGAGATCGACGACTTGGCTGGCAGAGCTTTCGATCGACCGGCAGTCAAGTGGTTGGCGGAAGTGGAAATCGGCCAGGACAAGAACGGGTGGAATCCATACGTCTCTGATGAAGAGGTCGTTGCCCGATTCGGCTGGCTAGCCGGGTTGCACGGCGTCGGACTCGGGCCGAACACTCAGGAGCTTCTCCGCGAGGTCGGAGACGCAGAGCTACGCACTGACCCCGACATTGCCAAGTGGATGAAACCGTCCGCCCGGCAAGCTCAAGGACGGATCAGCGATGTCGGCTGGAGATTCCAGCTTGTAGCTGGCGGTGACAGTTCGTCTGGCAACAACGAGTTTGGGATCGGTAGCGTTCGGGTTCAGCTCGAATCTGGCAAAGCCGTTGCGAAGCTCGGAGTCAAGGTCACGAACCTTACCTCCATGGAAGCGAAGATTTTTTGGTTCGAGGTTTCTCATGCCTCGACCAACTTATCTTCGGCGGAGAACTACTCATTCTCCAACTTGTTTCGGAAATCTGGCTTGCCAAATTTCCGTTACGACTCCGACCAGGGGAGCGCTGGCAATCGACGAGGTTACATCGTTGTGGCCAAGCTTTGGTTGAGAATCCACAAGGAGTTCAGCCAGATCACTAACTGGATGAACTCCTTCTCCGACCCTGAGCCCGCTCGCGCCTATGCGCGGCGGGTTCTTTTTTATTCTTTCCGAGCGGAAGGGGTGGGATTTGAACCCACGATACCTTGCGGTATACCGGTTTTCGAAACCGGCGCACTAGGCCACTATGCGACCCTTCCAGTGTGACGAAGGAGCGATGGTGAGGTCGGACAAGGTTCTGGCTTCGCCAGGTTCTTATGCGACCCCTCTATTGTGACTAAGGAGCGATGGTGAGGTCGGACGAACTTGCGATAGCAAGTGACATGCGACCCTTCCTGATGATGACGCCCTCAATTTTATCTCATTATAAAGAAAAAGTCAGTGCTTCCGCTACAATATACTCATGCCTAAGAATATTCAGTCGGTGATTAAGGGGTACTCTCGTCAGAAAGAAGAAGAGCAGACACGCCTAGTGGCAACCGAGAACAAACTGCCCTATATCAATTTAGTTAACTATCCGTTCACCGGCGATGTCTTGGGCTTTATTCCTGAAGGAACAGCCACCAAATTTTCGGTGATTGCTTTCGAGCGGCTGGGCAATATTATTCGGGTCGCCACACCGTTCCCGTTCCGACCCGATCTTGACGAACAGATGAACAAGCTGGGGGAGGACGGCAAGGTCCGTTTCGAGCCGTATTTCTGCTCCCAGACATCGATTGAATACGCTATCAAGCAGTACGCTAAGCTAGTTCGGCCGGCAGCCGAACGAACTAGGGCCCAGGCCGAGAAAGAGTCGGTTGGGGACTTCCTAAAGAATGTGGCCAACCTGGAAGAGTTCGGCGGCGCTATCCAAAATGTCAGCACCACCAAATTATTCGAAACCATTCTGTCCGGCGCCGTGGCCTTTAATGCCTCTGATATCCATTTCGAGCCCCAGGCCGAGTTTATCCGCGTTCGTTTCCGGGTTGATGGTGTCCTTCAAGATGTCGCTTCAGTCAGCGCCGAGTCGTACCGCCTGCTCAACTCCCGAGTTAAGAATCTTTCCGGCCTCAAGCTAAACAAGAATGCTGGAGCCCAAGATGGCCGGTTCTCAATTGAAATAGGTAGTGAAAAAATGGATGTTCGCGTCAGTATTCTCCCCGCCACTTACGGCGAGGTGATTGAGCTGCGTTTGCTGACAGGCAAGGCGTTTCTTTCGCTCGACCAACTGGGGCTTGATGAGGGTGCAAAGGCGGCAATTCTGCGCGCTATCCAGTTCGATACCGGCATGATTATTGTGACCGGCCCGACTGGCGCCGGTAAAACGACGACGCTCTACGCCATTCTTAAATCCCTCAATACTCCGGATAAAAAAATAATTACCATCGAAGATCCGGTCGAGTATAAGATTGCCGGTATTGAACAAATTCAAGTCCAGCCCGATCACGGCTTTGATTTTGCCCAAGCCCTGCGGGCGGTCTTACGCCAAGATCCAAATATTATTTTAGTTGGAGAAATTCGCGATAAGGAAACGGCCGAGATTGCGATTAACGCTTCCTTAACTGGTCATTTAGTCCTAACTACCCTCCACGCCAACTCCGCTCCAGCGACATTTGCCAGGCTTATCGAAATGGGCGCTCCGGGTCACTTACTTTCCGACGCCATTCGCCTGATTATTGCCCAAAAATTAGTCAAGCGCCCCGAACCCAAGGAAGGCGAACCGGGTCGCATGGTCGTCGCACAATACCTCGAACCAACCGCCGAGTACACCGAGCTAATCAAACAAAAAGCCAGTATCCGCGAGTTCGAGGAACTATTCGAAAAGCTGGGCGACAAGCTCCCTGGAAGTTGACCGCCAGGCTACGCTGCGTCGCCAAGATTGCCACCCAGAGTGGCGGCAAAACGAAGGATGAAAAAGGCTAGGACTACTACGACAATTCCGATAATGGCGTTAAGGATCCCCGTTCGAGCTTTAGTGGCCTTTTCGGAGTCACCGCCAGCGGTAATATAGTTGACGCCACTCATTATCAGGTAAACGAAGGCCAAAACAGCCACGACTGCCAGCACCCAGCTCATCGCAAACGATATTACTTCTCCAAAAGTTGCCTTGGCGCTACCGCTATTTGGCGTTTTGCCAAAGGGCTTGAACATATTAAACCAGTTGTCTGCAAGAGCGCCACCACCACTGTCAAACTGGGCGTAGACTCGGCCGATAAAGAAACTATTCAGTTTATCAATCATTATTCCATCTCCTCCTAATTTAAATTATTCATAATGAGAATCACTACTATATGTACTCATATTTCTAGTTTATTTAGGTGCTGTCAATAGCCGGCAGGATAACTGTACGACTTCCACGAAGGGATTCCATCCCCTCGTGTATAGTCGGCGGGATTCGCCTCCTAACACTTGCGGATTCACCGCTCTCTATACACAGCAGGATACTCTGCTGTGGAAGTCGCGCGATTTTATCGCCGACTATAGCGACCAGGTAACGGTCGCTTCAGCAGCGCTATCTCGCTGTCGATGGCCACCATTCGCTAACCGTTATATCCAAGCAAGGCAATGAAGAAGTGAATGATGAAGCGAGAAAGTACTGCGATCGCAAAGCCGATAATGGCGTATTGGAGAGTTTTCTTGGCGGCAGCGTATTTGGCCTCATCACCAAAGGCGGTGAACATCATATAGCCGGCCTTAATGATGTAGCAGAAGGCAATAAAGGCGGCGACAGCCGAGAGAATGTCGGTGTAGTGCGCAATACTGTTTGTGAGACAAGACTGCAAGCTTTCTCTCGCTTCAAGAATTTCCTTTCGTAACAGCGCGTTCTCTGGCGCATCAGGATCGAGAAAGCAATTCGCTAAGAAAAAGTCTTTGAGCGGTTGGCCAAAGATTGTCATGGTGTCGGAGCACCGATAAGAGCGCCCGTTAAGCTAAAGACAAATTTAATAATGAAATACGAGAGAACGATAACGACGACACCCACGATAGACCAAATGAGGTTTTTCTTGCCAGCGGCAAATTTAGTGGCGTCACCACCAGCAGTGATCATCATCACGCCAGAGTAGATGATGCCGACGAAGGCAGCGGCAGCGAGAAAGGCAAAAATAAGACTGGTCACGGTTTCCTGCAGGTTGTAGTTGCCAGGATTATTCGGATCATATAGGCCGGGCGGAAGGTTGAGTTTGATGTCGTCAGCAGCAGCAACGGTGCGACCAAGAAATATTGAGAATACTTGACTCATTGTCAGCTAGTAGAGATGCCTAGAGTCGGCAGAATCAGCTTTATTAGTAATAAAATTGCTAGGCCAGTTAAGCAGCCGGCGATCAATTCCTTCGCCAATGCGATTTTACTGGCCTCGCCCTCGCTTTGGGCATACAGAATGCCGGCGTAGATTGTAATCAAAACCGATATGGCGATGGCGACAATAATCCCGACATTGACCAAGGAAGAAAAGTATTCCTGGAATGTAACTGGAACTTCCGGACATTTGCCACCGTTAGCATTTTTAATAGCTTCCGTGCAGTTGCCAATAGGCAATCCGGGCTGAAACTTCCCTTGAGCCAGAACGCTTGCTATCAACCAGTCTTTCATTAATTTAGTAATTATTTTATCAGCGTTTTCAGCCGCTCGGCGGCACTATCTATAGCCGCTTGCAGGGATTGGCCGCTAATTAGCGCTTGATTAAGCATGTCCTGAACAATCTCGTCGCTGGTTTGCCAGTCCGACTTGTACACGGCTGGGGCAAAACTGGCCTGCTGGGCAAACAGTTCGGTTCCGCCTAAGTCACCTACGCTCAGTCTTATCGTCGCTTCCTGGGCTTGAACAAATGACGGCCTACCTGTCAGCTGGGCGTATTTTTGCGAGCCAGCAGTGCCGAGGGTTTGCAGATAAGCCCAGGCGGTCGAGGGTTTGTTGGAAACCTTAGAAACAACATGGGTCCAGTAGTTAGCCGCGTCAATCCGCTTATTAGTAATCGCTGGGTCGCCCACTTGCGGTAGTGGAACAATCTTAACAGTATCGAAGTCCTTTTTGGCTTTTTGGATGTCTCTCGAAAGTGTCGAGTAGCCCAGCATCATCGCCAGTTTATTATTGACAAAGGCGCTGACCGGATCACCCATCGTGGCGTTCCAGGAATAATTCGGGTCCCCGGCCCGGGCAAAAGAGCTAAAAAGCGTCAACGCTTGGAGTCCGGGGGTCTGATCTTTGCCATCAATCACCTTGACTAGGTGTAGCCCAACACCTTTTTCGTCGTGTGTGAATAAACTACCACCGTTCTGGGCAAGCATTCCCACAAAACTATCGACCGGAGCGTAAGTATTGCCGGTCGTACCGAGCGAGAAACCAGAAACGCTGATACTGCGGGAATCCTTCTTGGTTAGCAGGCGACTCCAGACAGCTAACTCCTCCCAAGTGGTGGGGGCGCTGTTGAGTTTTTCCGCCTCGGCCTCGTGACTTTCCGACAAAGCATTGACGGTGTCGTTAACAACTTTGGTGTTGACGTAGAGCGCCAATGAGTCAACCGCCAGGGGAAAGCCAAATAATGCTCCGTCGCGGATATTTTGAGCGGCGATGGCGGGACCAAAGAACGTCTCGGCCGCTTCGGCCTCGGTCTGCTTGGTTTTACTTATATCAATGTATTTGGTCGAGGGAATGAGCTTGCTTTGATGCTTGGCAAGCCAGTCGGTGCGGATCAGCCAGATGTCTGGCCCGCCGCCGCCGGCGATCGCGTCAACAACTTTTGCCTCGTAATCTTTGGCGTCGGTGGCCGGAATATACTTGAAAGATAATTTGACGGTTGGGTTGTCGGTCAAAAACTCCTCGCTGATTTGCTTGTATATATCCGCCTCGTCAAAAGGCGACCAAATCGTCAGGGTGTTATCGGTCGTTGTAGTATCTTTATCTCCTGTCAGGGCGGTAATCAACACGACAGCAACTGCTAACACGATTACCCCGATTAGTGCGAAAAACAGCCCCCTCTTCATTCAGCTAAGCGTCTCGCAAATTCGCTCGAGACGCAAGTAGAAGACCTCTAGAGGTAAATACCAAACACTTTTAATAACCAAAGAGTTACGAGCCATGGTTCCGCTCCGCCGGCTGGCGGGCACACGAGTCAACCATCTACTCTCAATCAATTCTTGAGCGATGAATATTTACCGGCGACCGTGCGAGGCGTAAGTGAGCTGGTCCCCGAAGGGGTCACACGCCGAGCGTCGTTCGTTGAGAGCGCTGGCTCGAGACGAAGTGTCGCCGGGAAACTATTCGAACGTTACTCGACGTTGACTGTCAGCACTCGAGTCTTGGTTTTTTCTTGCTTCGGAATCTTGATCGTCAGAATGCCGTTACGCATACTGGCTTCGGCTTTGGCGGCGTCCACCGGAACCGGCAGAATATAGGAGCGCATAAACGAACCCCAGTAACATTCTTGGACGAAGTAATTTTCGCGAACTGATTCGGCTTCGTTCTTGCGCTGGCCTTTAACAGTGACGACTTCGTCGGTGATCTGAATCTCTAGATCTTCGGTTTTAACGCCAGCAATCGGCGCCTTAATAATAACATTGTCGTCGTCTTGGTAGGCGTCGATGGCCAGCTGGCCTTCTTCCTCCTCTTCAAGCCACTCTTCTGTAACAACTTCTTCTTTTCGTGCCATATTGTCTGTATTGTCTGTCTTATGAATAGACACGTCAAGCCAAGATATGCCTAAAACCAATTTGGGCAGGAGCTTGTTGTCGCTAATTATGCCGATCGAGTGTCTCGGCTGTGGGGCGGAATCGGACTGGATCTGCCGTGATTGTCGACGCGATATACGAACACAACGAGAAGATCTTTGTTTTTGCGGTAAGGTCGGTGAGGACGGGCTTTGCGCCAAGCACCGAGAAAAGCTAGGCCTAGACGGCTTAACTACGCTGTTTAGCTATGCCGAGCCCGCCATCCGAGAATTGATTCATCAAGTGAAATATCGCGGCCACACCGATGCCGTCACTTTCTTTGCCTGGCAGTATCAGAAGAAAGTGTTAGCTCGCTTACCGCGGGGGGGCTCTTCGACAAGCTCAGAGTTCCCCCGACCAGAGTCGTGGGGAGACTGGGTGGTGACGGCCGTGCCGCTTTCCAGGCAACGACAAAGAGAGCGCGGCTTCAACCAATCGGCGCTGTTCGCTAAAAGACTAGCCGAGCCAGTCTATGATTATGTTGAGTTGCTGATAAAAAAGCGCGAGACTAAGCCCCAGGTTAAACTTAATAAAACCAGGCGGGAGAAAAATCTTCTTCGAAGCTTTGCGATAAAGCCCGGTGTTGAAATGCCCGAGCAAGTTATTATTGTTGACGATGTTATAACTTCAGGCTCAACCCTCAAAGAAGCCGCTAAAGTCCTGCGTAAAGCCGGGGTTCAACAAATTTGGGCCCTAACTATCGCCCACGGTTGATCAGAACTTGTTAAAAATCTAACCGGCAAGTAGTCATTCTTAGTCTGGGTGTTGCGGTTAGATTTTAAATAGGCCCTAAGAGTGCTAAGGTTTCAATATCCTACCGCGTGAGGTGTTGTAATGAGTACCGTCGTCGTTCGGCTACTCGAGCCGGAGATGTGTCTAGATTGTCGCTTTGCGGTGTTTGCCGATGTCGACTACGGCGACCGGACTGAGGTCAGAACCGTGTACTGCCGACGAGGCGATTGTGACAACTGGGACCACAACTCCGCCGAGCCAGTCCGGCTTGTTCGGATTGATAACGGGGAGAGACCGAACCTAAACTGATCGCCTCCGACACCAAGTGTCGGGGGCGAATCCACTAGTGTGCGCCTGGCTGGAATGCCTTACGCTTCACTCCGGTATTCCATCCTCATCGCCAACTGGGCGACTCGGTCGCAATCTAATTAGCGTCCCCGGGAGAGTTCGAGCCTCCGACCTCAATCTCCGCTAAGGTCTTACGAAAAACGGGAGTTCAACAGATCTGAGCGCTAACGATTGCCCACGGCTAGCTTTATGCGTGTATAATCACAGCGTATCCCCTGAATCGTCCTCTGCATGCATGACGCCAGGGCAAGGAACCTAAGGGGCCGCTCTAGAGCGGCTCCTTCTTCTTTTGTGCGCCCGGCTGGATTCGAACCAGCGGCCTCTTGCTCCGCAAGCAAGCGATCTATCCACTGAGCTACGGGCGCGAACGAAGTGAGCGATCGTAGCGAAGGGGAGTGAAGGCCGGAGGCCGAACATCCACTGAGCTACTGGCGCATTTTTTAAGGTATCCACTGAGCTACGGGCGCAAACTAGTATCGGGTATCAGCGGAGGCGGTAGGATTCGAACCCACGAGGAGCTTTCACCCCTAATAGTTTTCAAGACTATCTCCTTCAACCACTCGGACACGCCTCCAATCGATCTTTGGTATTCTACTTCTTTCGAACTGTTACCTCAACCCCTTTAGATGGTTTGGCAACAAATTTTTTGGTTATGTAGGCCTGCTGACCAATCTGGAACAGGGTTGCTGTCGCCCAGTAAAGCGATAGGCCGGCTGGTAGAGTTGAGCCGATAAAGTACGTCATCGCCGGGAAAAGATACATCATCTGCTTGGTCATCATCGCCGCCGGATCATTTTTAGCCGCCGAGATGGGCGTTAATTTCTGATTGAATCGGGTTTGGGCAAACTGCAGTAGCGCCGCCAAAACCGGCAGGAAGAAGCGATCTTTGCCGGCAAGATTTATACCTAGGAATTGGGCGTTGACGGCGTCAATATGAGGGGTAAAAGAATAAAGCAAGTCTGGCCGGATGTCTTTCAAGCCAGCAATCAACACGAAGTAGAGAATGTAAAGAATTGGTAGTTGGATCAGCATGGGTAAGCAACCAGCCATTGGGTTGATGCCGTGCTCTTTGTAGTAAGCCATCTGGGCTTTGGCTCTTTCCTGGGGATTGTCGTACTTTTCGTTCAGTTTCTTGAGTTCGTCCTGGTGACTTCTCATATAGAGCTGGCTCTTGAGCATCTTGCTGTTTGGTACCCAAATAATAGTCCTCACGACAATTGTTAGTAGAATAATCGCCCAGCCGATACTGTGCCCCGGCACCAACCACGAAAAGAAGACTAGGAGGTTGAAAAGGGGAGTATAGAGAACGGCCTTGAGAAGGGCTTTCATGAACTGGGGTTAGCAACTGGCTTTTTGGGGGCTGTCGGTACGGGGTCGTATCCTCCCGCTGTTAAGGGATGGCAGCGAGCGACGCGCTTTGCTCCGAGGGCCAGGCCTTTTAATACCCCGAAACGCCCAACGGCTTGCTTGGTGTATTCGGAGCAAGTAGGCTGGAAACGACAAACCCCACCCAACACCTTCAGCGGCCCGTGATCGGGACTTAAGGTTCTCTGGTAAAGGCCGATTAGGCCGACAGCTAGCCGGCGAAACATTTTTCTAAATCTTTCTTAAGTAGTTGCTCGTCGAGGGATTTACCCTGAGCGGAGTCGAATGGGATATTCATAACCATCACCACCATATCACTGACCGGTCGATTTTCCCAAACCGCCAGACGGGTCTCTAGGTCGCTGAAAATGATGCGGCGAATGCGATTACGCCTGACCGCTCCACCAGCAACCTTACGGCCGATCACGACTGCCGCCCGGCAGTGGATATTAGTGCCGGTCGCCACAAAAAGAGTTAGAAAATTTCCTCGAACCTTGCGTCCGAGTTTCAAGACCGTCTTGATTTCATCCGAGTTCTTGAGCTTGAACTCGCGCTTTAGCATTGGAGCTCGCTAGACTGTTAGCTTGGCTCGGCCTTTAGCTCGACGTCTCTTGATGACATTGACGCCGGCAGTAGTACGCATCTTTACCAAAAAACCGTGCGTTTTGGCCCGGCGACGAGTATTGGGTTGAAAAGTCCTTTTAACCATTCTCTAGATTTTACCTGGTAAAGCCAGAAAAATCTAGAGAGAACCGAGAACTGTGAGTAGCCGTTCTTAACTTCTAGAAATAAGGGGAAAGGCGAACGCAGCTACTTTACTGATTCCCAATTCTACACAACTAGCGTCGTGCCTGTGGAAAACTTTCGTAATTTCTGGTTTGGTAAGTACACATCATGCCCAATCCTGTTTGGACCGACATCTTGAATACTTTAGAGCCGACGATGAGCCGACCGAACTTTGTGACCTGGTTGGCGTCGACCGATCTAATCGAGGATATCCCCGGCGCTTTAACTATCACCGTTCCCAACCAGTACGCCAAAAGCTGGTTGGAAAATAATCTAATCGGGGATATTGAAGCGCTCCTAAAAAAGAGTGTGGAAAACTTTGAGCAAGTCCGGATTGTGGTGGCCAAAAAAAGCTCGGCAACGCTTGACGACCTACCGATACTCCAGGGTGTCAGCGAAGCTTTGACGGAACCCGAGAGCGACAAGACTCCAAAGACTAACCTCTTCAACCCCAAATACACCTTCGAATCCTTCATCGTCGGCAACAACAACCGCTTGGCCTTTGCCGCCGCCCAAGCCGTCGCCGATAAACCTGGCGAGGCCTACAATCCGCTCTTTATTTACGGTGGGGTTGGCCTGGGGAAAACTCACTTGATGCAGGCGATCGCCAACGCCATCGTCCAGCACAGCCCGAAGAAAAAGATTGCCTATGTCTCTTGCGAAACCTTTGCCAGCGAATTTATTGAAGCCCTCCAAAACAAGGCCATCAACGAGTTTAAACGTAAGTATCGCTCGGCTGATATCTTTTTGGTTGATGATATTCAGTTCTTAGCCAATAAGGAGGGGACCCAAGAGGAGTTTTTTCACACTTTTAATACCCTTCACCAGGCTAATCGTCAGATTGTGATGACGGCCGACCGAATGCCAAAAGAAATCGGCGATTTGGAAGATCGACTAATATCGCGCATCGGTTGGGGAATGGTGGCTGATATCCAGACCCCGAACTTTGAAAACCGAGTGGCGATCCTGCAGGCCAAGGCCGCCGCGATGAACTTTACTGTTGGGTCGGACATTTTAGAGTATATCGCCAACACTATAACCGCTAATATCCGCGAACTTGAAGGGTCGCTCACTAAACTAGCGACGACCGCCACAGTGGAGAAGAAAGCGGTGACGATTGAGCTAACAAAAGCAGTGCTGAAAGACCTGGCTCGCCCTAATAGTCGACGATTCACGACCAAGCAGGTTATTCGGGCTGTCGCCGATCACTTCGCGATCGAGCCGAGCGACCTAATGGGTCAAAAGAGGGTTCAGGAGATCGTCTACCCCCGTCAGATCGTGATGTATATTCTTCGGTACTCGTTGGGACATTCCCACCCCCAGATCGGAGACGAACTGGGCGGTAAAGACCACACTACGATTATGCATGGGGTAAAGAAGATTGAGCGCTTACTAAAATCTGATCGTCAGGTTGAGCGCGATTTGGCTGATGTTAAGCAACTTCTAGAGGGTGGTTCCTAAAGTGGAAAACATGTGGACAACTCTAATGGGAGGGGTGGTAGTATTAGGTCGATATTCTTGGTACAACAGGTTAAGCCGTTCATCCACAATCAAAACCCAACTTATCCACAGTTTATCCAAACATTTCCACAGCCCTACCCCTAATTACCCACTAATCCACCGCACTTACAACTACTACTAATTATGGAAACTAAAAAATTAATTACTAAAAAACACCCAATAAAATAAACATGATATTTAATACTGAAAAAGAAAAACTTCTCAACGCTGTGAGTTTAACTAGTAGTTTAGCCACTACTCGTTCAACCCTACCAATCCTTCAAAATATCTTTTTAGAAGTTAAAAGTACTCAACTACTAATTAAATCAACCGATCTTGACCAGACGCTAGAAGTGTTGGTGGATGGCATGGTTAGTGACAAAGGAGCTCTAACTATCCCAGCTCGCCTAATAGTGGAGTACTTAAACAATAATCCTGACGCCAGCATTACCCTAGACTCGAATGATTTAGACTTAACTATCAAATCAACCAATCACCAAGCGAAAATAAAGGGGCTAGCGGCCGAGGAGTATCCATCAACACCGGCTATCAAACCACAATCAACTGTGACACTACCGCTCGGACAGCTACAGTCCGCAATTACTAAAACTATTTTTGCCAGCGCCACAGATGATAGTCGGCCGATACTCAACGGTCTGTTATGGCGCTTTAACGGGAAGAAACTGACGATTGTTGGTACGGACGGCTATCGCCTAGCTTGCCAGTCGTTCGAGGTTCCAAACGAGGCTGAGGGTGACTTTATTATCCCCAAAAGAGCGCTCCAACAATTACTAAAATTGCCTGGCGATGGCGAATTGGAAGTGGCCTTTGCCAGTAACCAGGTTCGTTTTTCAATTGGTTTGATTACCTTAACTTCTCGCCTCCTAGATGGTAATTTCCCGCCGTATGAGGCGATTATTCCTAAAAAGATGTCGACCGAGATCGCTATCAACTCTCACCAACTAGCAAAAAGCTTAAAGTTGGCTAGCCTATTTTCTCGTGACTCGGCTTATAGCGCCAAGATATTGCTCGAGGGCGACACGATGAAGATTAGCGCCGTTTCGGCGACTATCGGCGAGAATACTAACGAATTAAAATTGGCTTCTCCGGTGGTAGTACCGTTGACGATATCCTTAAACGCCCAGTACCTAATTGATGGATTGGGAGCGGTCGAGGGCGATGCCAAGGTCGGTTTTATCGATGCCAAAAGCCCGATCACAGTGGCGCCAATTAAGGATAGCGAGTACCTTTACCTTCTGATGCCGCTTCGGAGTGAGTAAGTACATAATTTTGAATTTCGAATTCTAAATTTCGAATCAATTTTCAATGACTAAATTATTAAGTAGATGATTGGGGCGCTAACGCTGGAGAATTTTCGGAACTTTACAGGTAGGGACCTGTCCTTTACCGAGAAAACTGTTATTACCGGGAATAATGGGGCCGGCAAAAGCACGGTTCTTGAAGCAATCCGGATTCTGTCGGTAGGTAAAAGTTTTCGCACTAGCCGGACGGAAGAAGTAATTCGGTTTGACAACCAATACTGTCGCCTAATCGCTCAAATTCAAACCAATCAAGAGCTGGAGATGTTTTACGGCAGTCAGTTTGAGTCAGACACTCAAAAAGAAAGACGACTAACCTATCAAGGTAGTGTTGTTAGCTGGACGGAGTTTCTGGGAGTTTTCCCAACAGTGCTGTTTACACCTAACGATTTAGAGGTGGTTTTGGGTGGCCCCGATGTTCGGCGGAAGTATTTAGACTCGGTTTTATGGCAGGTTAGTGCCGAGTATCGTCGGAGCCAGCTGGAGTTCTGGCAAGTTTTACGGGAGCGCTCGGCCCTACTTTTTATGGTCAAGATCAATCGGGCTAGTCCCGACGAGCTTCAGCCCTGGAACGAGTTGTTGGTTAAGCTAACTGATTCGATCCGAACAGCAAGAATTGGCTATATCGATTATCTGAACGGATGGCTAGAAGCTAGTAGCCAGTTGCCAGTAGCTACGCTCCGCGTCAAATACCAAAGCGATAAGAAGTTGTTAGCAGAATTCATGCCGCAGGAAATTAAAACCGCTCAAAATCTATTTGGCGCTCATCGCGACGAGTTGGTAATTAATTATGACGATTTCTCGGCCCGCCGCTTTGCCTCAAGAGGTCAGTCGCGCTTGACGGTTGCTCATCTCAAAGCCGCTGAAGCCGATTACTTGCGAGAGAAAACTGGTAACCCCGTAACGGTCTTGCTGGATGACGCCATGAGCGAGCTGGACAGTAAGAATACCCTCCGACTACTCGAACTATTTAGTGACGCGCACCAACTTATTCTCACCTCCGCCGAAACACTTGACCTACCGAAGGAGTGGTCGACAATAAAACTTAATTGATAAATCCCAATAACCAAAATCCCAAAAGCCAAACAAACTACAATGACCAAAATACAAAACAGTTTCGAAAGTTTGAATATTGTAATTTTTAATTTGTTTGGGATTTGGTCTATTGGGATTTGGGTTTTGTCTTAAAATGTCTTTAGAATCCCTTTCTAGTTTTATCCGACAACCGAACAAAGAAAATAGTTTTCATAAGATTTATCGGGCCCATTTATTGCAAGAAAAGATGGTTGAGCTACTGGGAGCGGGGGTGACAGTGACAATTAAGGGCACAAATGTCCGCCTCTGGTGTGCCAGCGAACAGTTGGCCGTCCTGGCTCGACTCAAAAAAACCCGCCTGCTGGCTCAATGTCACCAAACCCTCGGCCAAGCCGACATCAAACTGTCAATAAGAGTTAAGCCCACTCGCTAGGATCGTCGTCAGGCTCGCTGGGCTAGAATACTTCGCCACTCTCTTCAATTGGAATAGTATCCGGAACTTTCTTGCTCCTTAACCAAGTCTTAATTGCGTCGAGAATGAAATCATGCTCTGCCTTGACGCTGGCTGGATCGTCCGGCGAAGAGAAGCGATAGTTTATCGTAGCGACTATTTTGACAATTTGTTTACCTTCAGCTGTATCGCCGACCTCGGCCCGTAAGCGATAATCACCATTTTGATACGGGAATAAAGAGAGATAAGGAACTTCCTGACTATTGTCGACGCTAGACTGGAGTCTTAAGCTGACGATCAAAATAGTTTTCTCCCCGTTCTTAAGATTAACTTCCTTAACAAGGCGTTCAGAATCTAAGCCCCAAACGGTAATATTTTGTTTTCCAGGACGAGTAATGATGGTAGAGGGTAACGGGTGAACGGTTTGATCTTTTTCTTTGCCCAGAGTTGCGACGACCTCTCTAGTAACCTCACTGGCTGGATCAAGCTTAATCTCTAGAGATGCTGTCCCTGAGGATGAATAAATAATAAAGCCAATTATTCCCAATAATATTACCACCGCTACGACTATAATGATTCGTCGCCTATTCATAGCTTCATTTTACAGTATTGACCGCCTCTGAAGCTGAACCGGTTTCGCAAGTTACTTGGTCTGGGACTAGAAGCTTAATAACATCGAGGCGCTTGTAGTACGGATTACCGTAGTTTGTATGCTTGTAGTTTCTATCCCAGCGTTGACCGCTCTCGTTGTACTGAATCGTCATTGCTTCGGCGTAGTGGTAAAACAATCGGGTGATAACATTTGCCCCCTTCGGAGTTGTGTAAGCTCCCTTGACGGCAATAGCGTTTTCTAGCGGACGCCAAACGTTAGCTAATTGGTATGGCCAGCCGCCGGCCTTGGCCGCCGCCGTTCTCCCGCTACTATAATGCTCGTACCCAAAAGCATCGTCTGGATTACCAAACTCTTGCTCACCCCACCACACACCAATTATGACAGCTGGATTAAGGCCCCGTTTTTGCCCTTCGGTTAGAATATCTAAAATATTTGACTTGACTCTAGCAGCCCGAGGACCATACCTGGAGTTCTTGACTAGGGTAGCAATTACTTTTTCGGGATCGTCGGCAATCGAGGTGTCGGTAAAATACTTGTCTTCCAAATAGCAGCCAGTACCGTAACTGGGACCACTGGCGCCTGTTGGCTTATCGAGTTTTGGTAATTGGCCGAAGACGGCGTAGTAGACTATCGCAAACGAGAAGAAAATTAACGCTAGGATGGCAATGATGATGGCGATAACCGCATTGCCATTACGCATTAGAAGATTCCTCCAAAACCAACATGAACCCAATCGGTCGTTTTGGTGGACTTTTGGGAGAAACCGAGGCCGATTGTGTCGCTGTCAAGAGACCAGTCGCCGAAGGCGTCAACCATTCTGGGCTCGAAGAACTCGGCATTGGCCTGACGGTAGGTCAGCACCTGGAGCGGTTTGAAAGGCGATTCTCTCTGTTCGCCGTAAGCAAGCGTGGCATCGAGGAGTTTGCCGACATAGTAGCGCGACCAACCCATCCAGATTTTTTGGTTGTCGCCTTTGGTGAACGGTTGGGTGTCATCCCAATCGAACGGGTTTTGCCCGGGGCTGGGCGAACTCCGAATTTGGCTGATATCAGCCGGCAACTGATCGTATGGGACACCAAAATCAAACTGATCAGCGGCTGAGTCATATTCGCTGACACCGTAAAGCTCCTGCGGTGGCATTGGGCAGAGATACTCAACCTTATAGACCCCAAACATGTAGATGGCGACGGCGATGTAGATACCGGTCGGGCCAAGCCCCAGGGCGTTGGCAATAAATCCTGTCACTAAAGCCTGCACGGTTCCGGGAGGGGCGGCGATCGCTTCGTCGGCCGAACCGAAAAACGCTTGACACTCCTTACAGGCACTTAACCCGAGCTCTATGGCAAACATAATCAATGCTGCCCGAGCGGCCGAAACATTGCTTCTAGCGTTAGTGACGGATAGCGCCCCTTCTTTACCAGCCTTGGCCGCAGTTAAAGCTTTCTGGGCGCCGGAGATGGTGGTGTAGAGTTTGTAGGCCTGATAAACCTTACCGGCCGGTAAGCCAAACTTTTTGTCACCCCACGAGCTTAAGCGGCTAATCAGAAAATCTTTACCTAAGTTGTCCAGCGACTCGACAAGAGTAATCTTTCCGGTCGCATCTTTCAGGTCTTTGGCAGTATTCCAGTTATTAACAGCCGCAAAGTAAAGCGATTTAGCTAGACCGCTCGGCAAACTACCGATATTGAGATTATCGTCTAACCAGTTGTCGAAGAAGCCCCACATCGCTCCGTATTTGTCGTTATTAGTAAAGAAGTCGCCCTGACCCCGAGTCCGAGCGAATTGGTAGAAGCTACTGACAAAGGCGGTTGAGAATGATCCAAACGAGACACCCGACTGGCCAATGAGATTGAGAACAATTCGATCGGTTGTGGCTGGATCGATCTCACCTTCGTAGAGGGCTTTGAGCATGCCAGGCACATACAGCGGCGACAGTCGAACTAGCTCGGTATCGAGTTTGCCGAAAGCAAAATTCTGCAAGAGGGCACCGCGTTCGGCGGTCGTACCACTAAACATTGTTCGCGAAAACCCAACCGGAATAGACGAGTCGATCTTGCGCAGGAGCGAGTCGGACATGCGATACTCAATATTCTTCTGGGCCTCTTCCATTAGCTGTCCTCGGGCCTCTTTGTAGTCGGCAGCTGCCTGCTCTTCCGACTCACTGCTTATTACCCCAGCTTCGGCGTTATTCTCCGCTATCCTAGCGTAGATAACATCAGGGTTATCCATAATCAAGGCCCTCCTCATCTCGGCGTAAGTAAATTGGTCATTGGCCGGCATGAACTGGTTTATTTGCGGCAAAAGGGCAGCAAATGAAGTAGCGGCGATCGCTAGCCGCCAATCCCCAGTAATAAAGGCCTCGGCATCGGTCCGAAACTCGATCGGGATACCGGTGGCCCGCAAGAAAAAGTCGCCAACACCATTCGAGACCCGGACATAGCTTTGCAGATTAGGGTCTGTTTCTAGCCGTTGTAGTTGGTATTTTTGTTCGGCAGTTAGTTTGTCTGGGCTAATAAGTTTTAACCGAGCGTACTCTTGGCGTTGGCGCTCTAACAGTTCCTGTTCCTCGGTCGTGCCAGTACGATTGTAGAGACCCTTAACTTGCTCGGCCAAGCGTTCAAAATCTTCAAAGTTATAGCCGTCCAAATTGACACCGATTGATTGTCCGACCATGCGCAGACCCTGATCGAGGAGCAAGTTAGCGCCGGTGCCAGTGCCGGGAGCAATAATATATTGCAGGAAAGAATCTTTACTAAAGTTGGCCTTGCCGTCAACCGACCGACCCATTAAGCGGTTGATTACCGCGACACCGGTTTCAATCTCCTCTAGTGTTTGATCGTCACCGCCCTTAATTACCTTAATCAAGGCATTAATTTCGGTGGAACTAAGCTTGAACTGGTCGCTAATGCCAAAATAGTCATAGATTTTATCGGCCGTAAAACCTTCGAGTGAACCTTGAGTGGCCTTGGTTGCTAGTTGTTTGGTACTAATTTTGTCCTGGAGATAAGAGGCAACGGTGCCAATTGGTGTCCCGAGGGCGATATCGAGCGACCGCCAACCAGTAGTATTGGTCTCATCTGCCCAGAAAGTTTCATCACCCATCAACTCGGTTAATGTTTGGCTACTGTTGAGGTGGAAAATTCGATAACCCTGGCTCGGGTCGATCCCGTTGGCGCCGTAAAAGAGAGTTCGGGCCGAATCATTAGCCCGTAGTTTTTCTTGTGAAATGCCGAGTCGTTCGGCCAAAACGGCGTAGCCGTAGTTTTCTGGAATATTGCCTTTAAGCGAGACATTTTGATCTTTCAGTCCCAAGGTGGTACTGACATAGTTGGCGAAGATCTCCTGGGTGGCGTCGGCCAGCTTTTTATCGCCGTTGATCACAGCAAAAGTACTGCCGGCGTTCCAACCGAAGGCCTTGTCCACCTGGACGCCGCCTAATTTCTCGGCCAGAATTAGGTTTTTGCCGTCAAATAAGCTCGATAAATCGGCGGGGATAATTTGGGAAGAGGGGTCCTTGATACTGTATTCCTTATTGATAAAAGCGGCGATCTCAGGGCCGTGTTTGTTAACGAAACTCTTGATATCAACCTTGCCCTTGCTCAGGTTATTGTCGTCAACGCCGATCTGGACGCCCATTGTCGAGGCGCCAACAGTATTAGTAACATCGCCAAGCTTAACTTCCTTTTTAGGGTTAAGGAGGTCGTCTAATATCGGCTTGGTTAAGCCGGAATACTTACCTTTCACAGCTTTCTTGGCAGCTTCCCGAACCATCGCCAGCCCGAAAGTCTTTAAAGAATCTTGGGACTCCTTCTGCTTCTTGGGGTCGGCTGAGAACATATTCTTCAAATCTTCGGTGCCGATGGTGTTGCCGGTCGGGGCGCCGTCGAGCTTAACTTCGCTCGGAGTCTTCTTCTCGGTAACGGCTTTCTCAAGCAGGGCCTTTTGGTCGCTCGGCAACTTGAGGGCGTCGGAAAGAACATTCACCCCAGCCATCTTCAGACCCTTGGCGTCTTTCTTCTTCAAGGTATCAACGGTGCCGATCATTAAGTTCAAGCCATCGTCCGAGCGGCCGAATTTGTCTAAAACGGCTCTGATCGTCTCACTATTCATTGCGTCGTCGAGGGTGTGCTTGTCGAAGTAGCCGTTGGGAATGCCGAGCGATGTTTCCAGGTGTCGCTTGCCGGTCGCCTCTAAGATGTTGTCCCAGCCGTAGCCCCGCAAACTACCAGCGGGAAGATTCAATCCTTGCTCAACCCGACTCTTGGCGAAAGCGACTCGGGCGTCCTCATCGTAGTCGCCGGTGGCAATGCCCGTTGGCAAGCCCGGTAGCGATCGTTCCAGGACGGCGCCGCCGAGGGTGTGAAGTAGGCCGTCGGCCAACGGGTCGCTCAAGACTTGGTTGACGCCGAAGGTTTTTAAGTAAATATTAGCGCCGACATAGCTGACGATAGTTTTTAGGTCCATCCCTTTGACATACTCGATGTAATAATCCATCTCCCCCGATTGATTTAGGTAAGCGGCAATACTTTGAGCGCCCATTTCGCCGGAAGCGCCCAAAATACTCTGGGCAGTCGGGGTGGGATTACTCTTAACACCCTCGACGCTCTGCCAAGCGACTTTGACTGGCATGGGCTTTTGCCACCGAGTTGTGGAGCCGCCGATGTGGCGTTTCTCGACCAACTTACAGACAACTGAACCAACCTCCGAAATATCGAGAGCCTGGCCGCGGTTATGGCCGGAAACAATATCACCTTCGTCAGTAATCGCCTGGGTGCCCTCACGGTCGAACCTACCAGCGCCTTCAGAAGTGTAGTTTTTCAAAATCCGATTGACTTTAATATGATCAAAACCGTAGCCGCCTTGCTCAACCGGTAAGACTAGCTGTAGCAGGTAATCAGTCGTTCGAATATCGACCTTACCATCTTTGAGTTGATTTATATCGTCGGGAGAAATCTCCAAATTGCCTTCGATTTCATTGATAGCTTGCAGGTCGTAAGTACTCTGAACCTGGAATTGGCCTGGCTCAGCAGTTGGTTCATCGGGTGAAATCCAGTCAGAAGGGTAATAATCCGTTTCTGGATAGGTTGCTACATCAACCTCTGTCAAATCTTCCTCTTGCTTATCTGTTTGGGCATAAGCACGGGGTAGAGGCCCCATGCTGAAACCGGCGGCCACCATCGGTTGGAGAATAATTATCATGGTAGAGAGAAGGATCTTTAGTCTAAATCCGGGGCTTCTCATAAGTCACTTCCATATCTTTTGGCACCATTGAAGACAATACAACTACTTCGGCTTGCAGCCCCCCGCCTTCTTATTTGTGGCGGTGGAGTTCCGTCCTTCCCACCGGAGCTATTATCAATTGCTTCATCTCCTCCGATGTAAAATCCGATATGATCAAATAGAACCGAACCTCCCTTAGAGCAGCTACCGTCCCCCCAGAATATAATATCACCAACCTGAAGCTTGCTCTTATTCTGGTTGTAGTAACCGGCACTTTTAATGTCCGGACGACTAACAACTATCTTATAAAATGGTCGTCTCCAAATGCCATCAACACCGGCTTCGATTGGATTAGGTATGCCTGCGTTCTGCAAGACCGTTGAAACGAAAGAGGCGCAGGCAACTCGACCGCCGGCCTTAGTGATGGTACAAAAATTACCACTTGCCTGACCGACTTGATCTTTGGCCTCTTTGGCGATCCATTCTCCAAACGGTAAAGTTGAGTCCAGCGCTTGAATTTTACTTATCGCCTCCCCAAGCTGTTTCTTTTTCGCTTCTCCGGATAAGTTGATCCCCGATTCGATGGTTAATAGAATCTCCTTAACTTTTAACCTGACTTCCGCGACCCGTTCGGGTTTTGTTGCCCCAACATTTTTAAGCACAAAGTCATAACGCTCTTTCTCGGTCGCCAAAACTTTTTCGGTAACTTTCCGTCCCGAAAGGACGAAATCTCCTCCAATTGATGCCACCAGAGTTGTCTGATCGGTCTGCGCTTGAGTAGTCGGATACTGCGGGCTGCCCTTACCGCCGAGCAAGCCAAGAGGGATGGCGATGAGTAATAGTAGTCCGGCGATGATACACACAATCCAAGTCCAGAACTTTTTGTTAGTCAGCAACTTTTTAATATCTAATGCGATTAGAACTTCGCCTAAAATCGGAATTAGCCGGGCACCGAGCTTGCCACCGACCTTCAAACCGGCCCTTCCTACATCTTCGGCAAGTTCTTTCCCGACACCTTTGGCAACTGGCTGGCCGGCACCACTAAGAGGGGGAACTTTCTTGAGATTTTTAGCCCCTTCGATACCCGGCTCTATCATCCCGGCCTTATCGGCACTGCGGGCGCCGAGTTTTCCTTTGACCTTACCGTAAGTCCCTTTAGCGTTATCGAACTGACTTTTTAGGCCTCGCCTCCGACCGATGACATTTTGCTGCGGAGCTCCCTGTTGGTCATCTGGCAGCCCGGGTTCGGTCGGCGGTCCGTCGTAACCCAAATCGCTTAACAGGTCGCGATCGGGATCAAACCCGTCTGGTTGGACCTCTGGTAATTGCTCTGGATAAAGTACTTCTGGCATTTATTTAGTAATTTTGTAACTTCGAGTGAAGTGAGAAGCGAGTGTTAGTGACATTCAGTAATTTCGTAATTTTTCTCCACTACGCTTCTTGCCCGAACATACTTAAAATCTGCTCGGGATTGGTGGTGATGAACTGATCTTCTGTGTACGAGGCGATGATTTGGATTGCCGCCCGATCTACTCCAGCAACAAGTAATCCCTGACCAACATCGGCTGTTTGCAAGAACTGCTTTTCGCCGTCGGTCAGTTTGAAAACCGAAGCCAATTTATCAACCGCGGTTGGCGATTGACCGAGCAACAACTGGGTGGCGGAGTTGGAAACAATCGCCTTGCCGTAGGCGTTGTCGATAAAGTCCTCAACATCTTGACTGATGACGGTGACACCCAGGAAGTACTTGCGAGCTCGCTTGGTCATCGCGTTTAAGAATTTGGCGGTGTCTTCAAAACGCATCATCCACCAGGCCTCGTCGATAATTAGTAATCGTTTTTTCAATTGACCCTTGACCCGAGCCCAGATGTAATTCAAAACCAAATACATCGCTAGCGGTCGCAACTCGTCTTCCATATTGCGAATCGAAAAAACAGTAAACTTGTTGGTTAGGTCAATGTTGGTCGGTGAATCGAACAAGTTAGAGAATGAACCCTCACTGAATTTGACGAGCCGGTTAACCAACTGTTCCGCCCCAGTCATATTCGATAAGACGCTGACTAAATCGGCCAACAGCGGTGGCGGATTATTTTGAGTGGCTGGATCGATCGAGATGTCCTTCATAGCGTAGGTTTCATAGAGGGCTTTGTCGAGCAAGGCGTCTTCCTCGGCGTTCAAACCTGCAGCCATCAAACTAATCAAACCATGTAAACCAGCAATGGTGGTGCGCAAAACATCTTCACCGGCTTCAGCCGAATCAGCTGAGACATATTTCGGTAGGTCGAACGGGTTAATCTTCTGGGCGGAGTTGAGCGAGATGTCGATGTAGGTGCCACCGATAGTTTGCGACAGAGTTTCGTACTCCCGTTCTGGGTCGACGACGATTACTTCAGCACCGAGCATCAGCGTTCGCAAGGCCTCAAGCTTAACGGCGTAAGATTTACCGGAGCCGGATTTAGCAAAGACAACCTGGTTGGCATTCTCCATTTGGAAGCGATCGAACAGCACCAGCGAGCTGTTGTGCAAATTGATGCCGTACAAAACGCCGTCGTGATGCGACAAATCCTGGCTGGAGAAGGGGAAGGTGGTCGAGAGCGAGTCGGTGTCAAGGTTGCGGACAATCTGGAGCTCGTCGTAGGCCAAAGGCATCGTCGTCGAGAAACCCTCCTCCATTTGCAACAAGGCCGGCTTGGAGTAAACCAGCATCCCGCCGAGCGTCGTCTCGATTTGTTTGGTGAGCGTTTGCAAATCTTCCGGAGTCTTAGCGTAGATAGTGAAGTAAAGCGAGTACTGAAAGAGACGAGTCTCACCTTTCTGGAGGGTGTCCCGCAGCTCTTCAACATCGCCGATGGCTGTTTCTAGCTCGGGGTTACGAACCAAGCCCTTCTCTTGCTCAATTTGCAAGCTTGATTGCAACTGGGTTGTCTTGCGGCGCAACTGGTTCATCACCAACGCCGATTCGAGCGGGTAGATAAACATCGAAACATCGATGGTGGCGTCAAAGTTGTAAATTGGGCTCAACCAGCCGGAGTACAGATAGCGCGGATAGGTAAAGACGAACATCGTCCGGGCGTAGAACGAGCCGATCTGTAGATAACTTGGGCTAATCGCCATACCGGCCGGCGCGATAATATCAAGGACATCGGCCAGGCCTTTTTTGAAGATATCCATCTCGGTGTCGGCCGCTGATTTAGCATCTTTGGGATTGATCGAAGCCATAATTTCACTCAAGGATTTTTTCTTGGTCGTCACCGGCGCGATATCAGCACTTAGTGGCGCGCCTGGAGGTGGGGTTTCCTTAGTCGGGGGTAAAACTGACGGCATCTCTTTGGTTGGCGCCAGCTCGCCAGCTTGAGCGGCTTTAATGACATCGGTGACGACATTAGTGACCTGGTCGTCGTTCGGGCCTTTTTTGATGACCGAGCCGGTCAGCTGTTCGATATCCTCGATGTGCTGGGTTGTCGATTCCTCGGGGTTGTAGGTGTTGTAATAGAGCTCGATCAGCTCGGCCGAGCCGAGTTTTTTGGCCTGAATGCCGAGCGATTCTAGCCGGCCGGTGACGATCTGGGTTTTTTCTTCCAGCTGAGCCCTCAGCGCTTCGAACTCTTGGACGGTGTAAACGGTCTCCTTGTTTTTCTTGCCGCCGAGCAATTTGTCCATCCAGGTTTGTTTAGTGGTCGAAACGCCGGGATTTTTGTTGTGGGGGACGATGACGAAGTACGACCGATCCATAATATTGACCTCGGCCGAGAGGCGTTGGATAAAGTCGATGTAATCGGAAATCTGAACCTTAATCAGTTCGTTGGTTTCGTCAACGCCGATGGCCTGGAGCTTGGCGATGTAGCGACTCAAATCAACCCTGCGACCCTGAATAACAATCTGGAAAGGAAATTTGAGGGCGTTCAAGAAACTACGATACTGATAGATAACGGCGTCTTGCTCTTTTTGGCTTCGCAGCTCGATTGAAACCGGCTTAACTTTAACGACTTGTCTGATTGAGCCGTCGTTCAAGACGACAACATCGTCGCGTATCTCCGAAATCGCCACATACTGTTGGGTCGACGAAGGATTCGATTTACTGCCACCAGGTTTTTTTCGCGCTACTTTTTTGTCAAACATCTTTATTCTTGAATCCTGAATCTTGAAGCTCTTCCCCCTGTTGATTATCTAATATCCCCACAATATCCCGTACCCGAGCTTTATCGAAATCTTTGTGCGGTGCCTCAACTTTTTCCTCCTCCTTGACGACGATGTGGGTCGAGCGCTGGTAGCCGCCCTTCTGCCAGACACGGGTTCGGGGATGTTGTAGATAGCGCACCAAGGAACCGAGGAAATAAATAAACGGCCGATCTTGAACCTTAATAAAAGCCAAGGCAAACGAGAGTAAGCCGACGGGAATAGCGATCAGCCAATACAACGGCCGCAGAAAACTTCCAGCGGTCCAGTCATTAAGCAAATAGATAAACAGCCCACCAAAAAGTAGATAGAAAAACTGCACCAAGGTCAAAGGTCCAATGACCTTGTCTTGCATGTCGATGTTCTGTGGCACTTTAACTTCCAGTCTTTCTCCCTCCCTAAAAACAGTTTAGCAAAGTAATCTTGCGGAATATACTCGTCGGGACGCCTCGTTAGCTCGTAGCTAAGTCAGCTACTTGCTATAGATTCATGATTCAAGAATCTAGAACAGTCGGAAAATGCTCCAAAAATCGTATTTACCCGCTTCTTTGGCTGGTAGTTCTTGCTTATTAACATCAGGGAGCGTCGTAGGTGCCGGCATTGTTTCCGCCAGAGACATTGATTCGAAGATTTCGTCGCCTTCAGAATCTTCATTACTGCTAAAGAGGTGATCCATCAGTTCGTGGTTGTTCAACATTGATCTCAAATTCTGATAGATATGAAAATGATCAATCATTTCTGGGTGGTGATCGAAATAGGCTAATTGTTCATCACCATCCCAATCGTCGAATTGCCCAGCTTCATTCATCGTGGCTGCCGACTCCTCGTTATCAAGCCAGTACTGACTCTTACCGTCGACATTGGTGGCCAGCTTGGTTTCTAAAAACCCTTTAAAGCTACCGTCGGAGTTGAAATACTGCGCCATTAGCTCAGCCATCGCTTCGCTTCGAATCATCTCATCGACACCAGTCTGGTCTGCTTTCTTGCCGAGTTCGATGGTGGTTCTGTAGACATGAAGAGATATCTGATCGGCTGGCATGCCAGTAATAAGTTCTTGGATTTCGCTGTATTCTTCGGTGCCTAGCCTTTTAAGGAAGTCGTCTAGACGGTGTCCCAATTCGTGAGCGTAAGCATTTTGCTGCTTGACTTCGGTAAGCTTAAAAAACTCGTTTTGGTTGAAATTAACATTGCCAAGTTGATCGATATGGGCGAAGATTCTTTTCAGACCGCCGTACGCCCTTTTAAGCTTCTCGTTTTCTAAAAAGTCTTTGTCATCTAAGTCAGCTACTCCAACGCTCGGCAGTAGCATTCGCAGACGTTCTTGATTGATTGGCAGCCGCTTTTCGGCGCAACGCTTAAGTAAAGCCTCTTCAAGTAGACGGATTTTATGTTTCTGTTCGGCCCGTTCGCGATCGATCGCCAGAGCTTCGGCCTCGGTTTCCATAGTTATTACTTACCGGGTTCTTCGGGAGTTTGGTGAGGGGGCTCTACCGGAGAGTCCGCGGATTGAGCGGCAGCATCAGTCGAAGAATTTTGTTCCACTTTAATATTGATTTCGCGCGATGGAATGGTGGTGCTTGAAGGCGTTGGGGTAGCTGTCGGAACGCTTGCCCTTGCTTGACTCATCGCCGCCGCGATTGAGCCGGTGCTAATCTGATGCATTCCCAATTCCTTAGAAATGGTATTTCCTAGGCTAGAGACTTCTCTTTGCAGCACCGATTTCACCGAGTTTTTACCGCGTCCAGCGACAGCTTGAGCTAAAGTATCTGTTATAGATCTAGTCAGTGCTTGCATGGCGGCGGGATCTGTCTTGCCGGAAAGTGTGGAGAGCTTTGATACAATCGGCCCAACTAAGTTGTCAGAAAGGTGATTGACTAGTTCGGCTTGACTTTTACCCAGTCTGTCCCAATCCCCATCGCTCATACCTGCGACGGATTGAGTTGCTTCGTGGCTAACTCCTTGCGCGCCGACAGAATAGTTGTGAGCGGACTCGAGAGTTGAATGGAGCTGTTGTTGCTTAGTTCCGTCTCCGATGTTTCCAGAATGAATATTTAAATCGTGTGCCGCCGAAACATTCTCAACTGCTTGGCGAACAACTTCGTTACTAAGCTGATCGCCCTGTTTTTTCATATTATCTACTAGTCTCTGACCATCTCGATCTAACGATCTACCAAGCATTTCAAATGACTGATTACGCAATTCGCCAAGCTGGCCCTGAACCCTTTGAGCTTCTGGTGAACCGGCAGTAGTACTGATTGATTGAGCCATCAGATCTCGCCACTGATCAGTCAGCTGGCGCATGGAATCTTTTACCTCCCCAGCAACACCTGGAACAATATTTCTGGCTTGGTCAATAGCATGCTGACTTCGAATTGGGTCGTAATGGATCATCGGATCACCAGACGGTGGATTGTCAGTGGAGTCTCCGCTTGAGTAGTATGATCCAAGTGGCTTGATCCACTTCTGTATTGTTTCATCAGGATACTTATCGTCGGTTGAAACGTTTTTTCGTCTTGATTCTCTAACAATATATTCATAAAATGCTGACAGTTGTCCCTCGGCAAATAATCCTTTACCCAAAAGGTCTCTTGGATTTACACCAGCATCAATTAATTGTTGTTGAACCTTTCTCATATCTTCTTCTTTTTTTGAACTGGCTAGGGCTCGACGAAGCTTCATCGCTTCTCCATGAGACAAAGTATGGAGAACTCTTTCAACTGCCTTGATAGTATCCTTTGATGCCGCCGCTGCTTCGAGCGCCTCTTCCGGAGAAGATACTTCTTCCATAAATATCTTTCTTGCGATATCTCGTTTTGAAGAATATCCACCGACTCGCCCAGATACGATATCTGAAATATTGCCCTTGACTGGCCCCGCTCCAATGTTTATTTTACTAGCCTCAAGACTACTAGCTTTTTCTGCGCCGGCCGTTCTCGCTTCCCACCACTTACTGACCGTTTTCTCGGGATTAGCCATCGTGTATGCCCTACCTCTCATGGCTCCAGATAAGTTTTGAACGTTTTTATATCTTTTTTCCGATTTCTCGACCCGTTCCCTAGCTGCCTTCAGTCTGTCGGCGCGAGCTATGTCGAAAGGGGTTCCTTTAGCACGAGCTCTATCCTCTAACTTTTTGATTCTTTCTTGTTTCTGCTTTAACCCTAATACTTTATTTGCAGCTAAACCTTGTCCGACACCCCAGGCACTAGATGGAGCATTTTTCGCCGTCCCAAATGCCTTCTTAGACATCGCCTCCATGTCGTACATCCCCTTGCTGATTGCACCCGGAACTTTAAGGATTGCAGTTGCCGCTGCAAAAGTAAGTAACACCTTTATTAGGTCTTGTTCGTTACCCCCAGTAGCAATTGAGCCGAAATCCACCGGTAAACCGAGCAATTTATTACCGTATGTAATAAAGAAGGCAATAGCTAGGAATAGGATTGGCAAGACAAAAGCTTGACGCAAGAATTGATCCCACCATTTACCGAACCACTGTGACATACTCGGAATGCCGTAACTAGCAAATGCCAGAGGAGCAACTACTATTAAAGCGTAAAGCCAGACGATTCTTTTAATTAAGGCATAGGCAAGCATACCAGACAAGAGGATGAAGTATAACACCGCAATTATGACGATGAATAAAATAAATGGTGTCGTGACTAGGGATACATAGTTAATGGAAGTTGCACCTCCCCCTATGACATCAATGAATGCTTTAATTAAATCTCCCTGTGTATCTACCCTTGTATCTACGCTTGCGCTTGTTACTTGGAGCGATAGATTGGTTAACGCCTGAACCACATCAAGAATGAATCTAATAATAAGCATACTGGCATTAGCGCCAATGACACCAATGACTATTCCCGGTAGCGCCTTTTTGGCGGCGTAAACATTAAGATTTAGATGGAGTACGTTCGCAAAGGCAATCGCCAGTAGCGCCAAGATTACTAAAATATTCAACAGAGAAAGACTATACTTCCAAGCTATTACCAAACCATCACCCGGGTCTTTGATCCGTTCTTCAATTGGTTTTTTGGTCCCAGTTAGTTTTTGAGCTTGATTTCTAAAGGGTCCAATAACACTATTTATTAACCCCCCCACCGCACAGGCAACAACCGAGGTAAGTATATTGTCTAAACCATTTTTAGCGATCTGAACAAGACTACAGTCACCGCCGCCATCTTCTGAACGCGCAAAGTTAATTTTTACACCCCAATAGTCTAGCCAGCCACCCTCGCCAACCTTTGTTCCACAGTTGGAATGAAGATTAGAAGCGGTCTTGTTAGCATTGGTAGTGACAGTATCGGGATGTTTGTCATATATCTCTTTGGTAGTCGCCCCCTCTATACCCGTTCCTGGGCGGCCTGTTTTGTAGACTCCTCCAGGGTCATCGCAGTTATCAGAGCGGCTCGCTTTAGGAACATTCATAATGTACCCAAACACTTTATTGATATCGTCATCGGGAATTGATAAACCACCACTACCCTGTATCAACGCGCCACCATTCTCAATGCTTTGATTGCTAAATATGCCTATAAAGACATTGGCTTGATCGGTATCGTAGATGATGTTTAGACAATGCCCCGAAGATTGTATACCAGTTATCTGGTCGCAGCTTTCGACGAGATAGTAGAAGTTATCGATTTTCTCGAAAGGACCGCTTGTGCCCGTGCGACCGTAGGCCTGGAAGATCAACCATTTTTGATCAAGAGTACCTCTAGCACCGTTGAATGAAACGCCTACTAGTCTAAATTGAAGCTGGGGGCGACCCACAGAAGGATCGGCCGGAATGAAGTTTCCCCCTCCATTAGCATCAGGTGTAGGTGCAATGTACGGTGGGTTGGGTGTGTTCTGATCTGCAGGCACAAGAATTCTCAACGCCCCTTTGCCATCTGCCATTAAAGCTCTGATCCAACTCTGAATTTTCGAAACGCTTGCATCTTCGCTGGCACCAGGAACAAGCTGATAATTATCGACTAGAGCGTCAGTAGGATCCGCAGTGTAACTGGCTACGGCAGTGATTGGGGTGCGAGAATCCCCGGACACTCCTGTTCCGTTACACTCACCATTATCTCTCGCTGAAGTGACGCGGTGAGTACCAGTTGCACCAATAAGGAAGCAGGGGGACTTCTCTGAAGTAATAGCGTCCGTTGGTAGCCTGCTGTAATCAAGACGCGCAACGAGCTCGTTGGAGCGGTTGTAAAATTCAACCAATGTTGGAGAAATAATCTTTGAGTTTGTCTGGCCGTAGCTTGCTTCAATATTCAAGCTACTCATTGATACCGAGCTAATTCTCCAAGTGTCAAAAATCTTATTGCCGAAACCCGTGACCGATCCAATTTTAGAATAGGTTTGACCGACAGTAATGTAAGCAAAGGTTTCATTCGAAGCAGCAGTTGATCCTGCCTCGGAAACTTTAATTCTCGCGGTGACAGCTAGTTCAGTTTCTGATTTACGAAAAAAAGTGGGTTTAGTACTATTTTTGATTTCAAAGATAGCTTTTCCGGCAGCCTGGGCGATGGGAGGCTTGAATGGAGAGAGGGAGCTTGTGAGCCATCCAGAAAAAAGGCTGCTGGCCAATACGGCAACCAGGGCTGTTGTAACTAACACCCTCCCGAATCTCATACATTTATAGTAGAGATTCCCCACCTACGGCGCAACAAACCCAACACATATTAAGAAAAAATCATCTAAGGCTTCTAGGCGACTGATGACAACATTGTCATCAGTCGCAAACCCAACCCAAGTGAATATTATGGACAGATTATGGGTTTAAACCCATAATCTACCTGCGTCGATAGGCTGCTAAAGCGTGGCGAAGAAAGGGTTTCTAGCCATATTTCCATCGACAGAGAGAGCGATTTTCGGTAAAATTGGGACAATCTGTTTCGAGGAGATTCGGACATGAACAATCGGAAGTTATTAGTAATTGCGCTAGGCGCCGCTGCCCTCGTCCTGACGCTCTGCGGGTGTACCGCGGAGCAACTACCGCCAGCTGTCAGCGCGAGCGGCGCGACACCTGAAGCAACAACCGTCGCTGCGCCGGTTTCGGTCAACAGTAAGTCAACAACTGTGGTTGCAAGCGAGTCTTCTTTCGCAGAAGAACCCCACGAACGGTCAATAGCGTCAACGCAAATTCAAGCTACTGACCAAAAGCCTAAACTGGGACCAAATGGCCTGACTCCGGCCATCGTCGGCGAGCTTATCAAGTCGGTAGGCAAGAATCGAGCCGGTGTGGTCGAATTGATGGGAATACCTACCAGGACTGTTGCACTGGGCCAACACGATCAGTTGAAGTGCTGGACGTGGGATGTCAAAAATAACAATCGGCCTGACGCAGAGGTGACTGTCGAGAGTCGAGACGAAGATAAGGAAGTCTACAATGTCACCATCATAACTATCACAACTAACCTGACTTGCTCACAGATCTCAGGCTACCTGGGTGATGACGAACCCACACTCTATTGGATGAAGTATTTTGGAACTGAAGCAACAGAGTTCGGCGTCGTCGCAAAGAGTAGGGGTGGAGCGGAAGTACGGTTGGTTGCTCGAGCAAGTAGCCCTATTGTCGACGAACATCGATCACTCGACGAAGAGGGGAACTTGGTGAAGCTGTACTCTCGTAGCAGCAGTTTCGACTGGAAGATGGGACTGATCAAACGTCTAAGCGCGGGTGAGGAGTATTTGCTGCCTCATTACACCACTTGGCCAAAGCTAACGGACGAATGGACCGAACTTCCCAAGTAAGTGGGAGAACGAACCTGGGTCGGCGAAAGCCGACCCATTCTATAATGGTAGATTTTGCGAGGCTAATTTCCTTCGTATAACGGGTCGAGTTCGAGGACGCGTGTCTTGAGTTCGGGGTGAAATTCGCTGGCGAGCAAGGTGATATCGCGCGAACCGGGGTTGAGCTCGTAAGCCCGATCGATGATAATCCGCAGGGTTTCTTGGTCGCTGTTTTTCAATTGCTTGGCCAAGCTGACCAATTTTCGTTCGTCGGTTTGGGTGGCGACATAGCGAGTGATATTTTCAACCCGTTCCTGCTGGCTAGCTTGCTCGATCCGGCCAACCTCGTTATTAATTGAGTTCACGGTCGCGGTCCGCCAAGAATACAGTCCGGCGACAATTACCAGCGACCCCAAGTAAAACCAAAATCTTCCGGTCATGAAAGCATCTCCTTCTCGATCGTGTCAACCAGGAATGGGGCGAAGTCCGAGAGGATGACTAGCTGACGTTTTAGGGCAACGAGTAGGCAGGACTTGGCTTGCTCGACCCGATCAGGGCTTTCAGCTTCGCGGATAGCGGTTTTTTCGTATTCCAAGAATTGGTCCGCAAAGTCATGCCAGAAGAATTCGTATAGCTCCTCGAGGGCAACGGACAGTTTTAGAGCAGCGAAATTCTTCTCGTTTTTTTGCTCGAGCTTTTCGAGTTTCTTGAAGAATTCTTCTTCCGTATGGTCGAGTTTTGACTTTTGAGTTTTGACTTTTGAGTTGGAGCTTGTCGATTCAGCGACAAAGCGACTGGCATTCCATATCTTCGTCGCAAAGTTACGATACTTCAGAATCTTTTGCTCGGTGTAACGCTGTGGTGTGCCTGGAGAATTGCCTCCCAGCAAACTCATACGGAGAGCGTCAGAGCCATATTTTTCGATCATTACCATCGGATCCATTACATTCCCCTTGCTCTTACTCATCTTCTCGCCCTTTTCATCGAGGACAAAGCCATGGAAATAAACTTGCTTGAACGGAATCTTACCCGTCAGGGCTTCGCTTAACATGATCATTCGAGCAACCCAGAAGAAGATAATCTCAGGGGCTGTTTCTAGAAAGTTCGTCGGGAAGTAACGCAACAAATCAGGCGCCTCTTCATTTGGCCAGCCTAAGGTAGAAAACGGCCAAAGACCAGACGAAAACCAAGTGTCTAAGACGTCAGGGTCTTGAGTTAGCTTCTTGTTACCAGCCTGTTTCTGGGCTTCTTCGAGACTATCGGCAACATAAACCCTACCATCTTCATCGTACCAAGCTGGAATCTCGTGCCCCCACCAAAGCTGTCGAGATATGCACCAATCATGCAAGTTCTTTAACCAATGGAAATAGAGCTTCTCTAAATTCTTCGGAGTGAATTTAATTTCACCAGATTTAACCGCTTTGATAGCTGCTTCTTTAACAGCAGTCGCCTTCATGAACCACTGCGGTAGGATCTGTGGCTCAATCTTGCCGCCGCCTCTATAGCTGACGGCAACACGATGACGATATTTCTCATCGACTTTAACGAGTAGCCCCTTGTCTTGGAGCTTTTGGGCAATATCTTTTCTCGCTTCATCGATTTTTCTTCCTGCGAACTCACCGGCTATTGGCAATAACTTCCCGAACTGATCAATAACCTGAACTTTATCTAACTTATGACGGGTAGCAATCTCAAAATCGGTCTTGTCGTGCCAGGGAGTGATAGTCATAACTCCAGTACCAAATTCTGGGTCAACCGCCTCGTCTTTGATGACTGTGGCGGTAATTTTACCGTTTATCCATTCACACTCGAAAGTCTCGCCATCCTTGTATTTGGCGTAGCGTTTATCGGTCGGATGCATTACGACATATTTATCACCGAATTTTGTTTCTGGCCGGGCAGTACTTATCTCAAAAGGCCCAAACTTAAAAGTATAAAAAGGCGTCGTCTCTTCAAGGTGCTCAATTTCATCGTCAGAAATCGTTGTTTGCATCTTGGGATCCCAGTTAATAATAAACTCGGATTTATAGATCAACTCCTTTTCATAAAGCCGAACGAAGGCGGTGCGAACAGCGTTCTTTGAATGCTCGTCCATCGTAAAGCGGAAGCGGTTCCAGTCGGCCGACAGACCGAGGCGCTTCAGAGAGCCCTCCATCCGTGGCATATAATGCTTGATCCAGACCCAAACTTCTTCCAAAAACTTCTCCCGGCCAATTTGACTCCGGCTTAACCCCTGTTCTTTTTGAATTTTCTTTTCGACTAAGGCCTGAACGGCGATAGCGGCGTGATCCATGCCGGGTAAAACCAAGACATCTTTGCCAAGACGGCGCTGATGACGGGCGATGGTGTCCTGAATGCCGTAGGTCAGAGCGTGACCCAAGTGCAAATCGCCTGTAACATTTGGTGGCGGAATAACGATCGAGTACGGCTCACCCTTGCCTGACGGCACAAACTGCTTCTCGGCTTCCCACCGAGCGTAAATATCTGGTTCTTTGGTGTGGTCGTAACGAGTTAGGATCTCTTTCATTAGATTTTATTTTACTGGTTTGTGCATATTTTGCCCAGGAAGCCTCATCGTTGCGTCTTGATTTATTTACGGGTTTGGTATACAATCCTCCCATGCACTTTCGACATTTAGGTTTCCTAACAGCGATACTCTTCGCTATTATCGTCATCGGTTGCGGTTCTAACAAGACTGCGGCAACTAGCCCCTCTTCAACATCGGCCAATCAAGCCAAGGTACCGATAGCTCCAAGCGTTCCCGATCTTGTGGTCGACACGCCCGAGTTCAACGTGATTCGGCAGGATCGGATGGCCAAGCTCGACAAGGTCATGAAAGCAGCTTTCAGGGTCGTCAAGAAGTTACAGGACAAGGAGGCGATCAAAGTCTGGGACTTCATGGCCAAGAACGGCCGGCCGGCAATTATTGCCGGATCAATGCATGTCATCGGAGATCAGGCGCCAGCAGAGCACCCGTTCTACTTGATCGTGGTTACTGCTGATGATGCCAGGCGGGGCGAGCCCTGGTCGGACATCTGGTACGAGCGCAATGAAGTGATCGCCAGGCACGTCAAGTTTGCCGATCGCGAAGCAGTCGTTCTTCCAGACGTCTCGGTCAGCGACTTCGCCCGAACTTTGGTCTTCGTTCACGAGTTACGTCACGCATGGTCACATGCAACCACGGTGGTTCCCGACACAGTCGATGGCACCCTCAATGAGGAGTTGCCAGCCTACTCCCTACAGGATCGGCTTGCTCGCAAACTCGCCGGCAAACCATTCGAAACGATGCTTGGCAAAGAGGTGGATAACCTTTCAGCCCAACTTACTTCAGTCGGTGCTAGCGGAGCAGAAAGCGCTATCCCGATGCTGCACTACGAGTTCAAGTCGGCAGATATGCCCAAGGCTTTTCCTGGCCTCTGCCAGCCAGGGGACGAGCAGTTCTGTTTCTCGATGTTCAACCGCTTGGCCATCCAAGAGGCCTTGGATCGAACCCAGAGCAAGAGCGACGCTCTACGTCTGAAGAAGCGGATTCTTGAGATCCTACTGCGCCATGCCGGCCTCATTCCGGAGAACGCGAAGTAAGACCACTGATCTTGGCTTTCAATAGGCTCCCCGCGCTGGGAGCCATTTTTCTATAGAGATTGGTTCGGGTCGGCCATCAACTTCTGCCAGGGCGTTGGCTGACCGTACAGCGCATGGAAAACGGCTGCCGCGCCGATCATGGCGGCGTTGTCGGTGCAGTAATTTAGTTCGGGGACAAAAAACTTCATCTCCGGGTTAAAAATATGAACGGCTTGTTCCAGACGAACCCGTAGATGCTCATTTGCTGCAACGCCACCAACTAGGCAAACAGATTTAACTTCAAGGTTTTTCTCTAATGCCCAAACCGATTTTTTGACAATCGTATCGGCGACGGTTTTTTGAAAGCTAGCGGCGATGTCGGCTTTGACGTGGCGAGGTAGCGGATCCGGCATTTTGCTCACCAATCCAGCTACTGCCGCCTTCAAACCGCTGAAAGAAAACTCGAGATTGCCGTGTTCGGGAAGTGAGATCGGTAGCTTGTAGGCATCGGCGTTGCCCTCCTTGGCCAGATGGTCGATTGCTGGTCCGCCCGGGTAAGGCAAGCCAAGCAAGCGAGCAATTTTGTCGAAGGCTTCGCCGGCAGCATCATCGCGGGTGGCGCCAACGAGCTCGTAAGAAAGGTGTTTTTTCATTAGCACCAGTTCGCTATGACCGCCGGAGATAATAGCAATTAAGGCCGGTAGCTCTGGCTGGTCCTCTCCTAGCCAAGCCGAGTATAGGTGTCCTTCCAGATGGTTGATCGGATAGAATGGCTTACCAGTCACCTGAGCGATTGTTTTGGCGGCCGACTGACCGATCAGTAAACAACCAATCAAACCCGGACCGCTAGTGACGGCAATAGCATCAAAATCAAGTTTTTTACCCTCGGTAGCCTGGCTCAACACATGAGTCAGGGCTTCCGTATGCATTCGGGCGGCGATGTCCGGAATCACCCCGCCGGTTTTAGCGTGAGTTTTAAGTTGAGAGGCGACGATATTAGTTAAGATATTGAGCTTACCGTCGTCTGTAGCCTCAACAATCGCCGCCGCGGTTTCATCGCAACTTGTTTCAATCGCCAGTATTCTCATTTCGAGCGCCTCGGTGCGAGAAAGAAAAGTTTTCTTTTCATATAGAGCCATTCTAGTTGATTACAGGTATACTTAACACATGTTCAAGTCGATCCTGCAAACCGACTTCTGGGCCAAGTTCAAAGAATCGAGTGGTTGGAAGTCAAGAATGTATGGCTCGCTTTATGGCCTTACCCGGCAGCTGCCGTTCGGCCGATCGATACTTTATTTTCCCGAGATTCCGCTCGATCTTGATCATGGCGTACCGTTTGACGATCAAGCAATCTATATTTCTAGGAAGGACGATCAGAAGCCACCGAAGGGCAGGATATTCACCCGGTTTGAATTCCTGGAGTTTTGGAGCCCGGAACATGCCAACAAGCTACTCCACGCCGGTTTAGTCAAAGCATTTGAAGATGTTCAGCCGGAGTACCGGCAGTGGGTAATGCTCGACAAATCCGAAGAAGAACTCTTAAAAGAGATGAAGCCAAAAGGGCGCTACAACATTGGCGTCGGCAAAAAGCACAATCTCGAAGTCCAGTGGGGGATTTCGGACCGATCAATTCAAGGACTGTTCGACCTTTACAGCCAGACGGCTAAAAGGGCCGATTTCCAGGGTCGTAATCTAGGCTATTTTCAGAAGCTCGCTCAAGTGCTCAAAGAGAATAATGCCGGCGACATCGTCGTGGTTTCTAACAATAACGAACCATTATCTGCTCTCCTACTTTCTTTTTACGGTGGGGTTTGTAGCTATCTCTACGGCGGTTCGGGCGGAGATAGAAGCTTAATGGCACCGTACCTAGCTCATTGGGAAGCAATAACCGAAGCCAAAAAGCGCGGCATGGCCGTCTATGACTTGTTAGCTATTGCTCCCGAAGGCAAGGAAAACCATCCCCACGCCGGCCTGACTCGCTTCAAAACTCAGTTCGGTGGCCAGTCAGTGCGGTTGTTGGGTTCGTGGGACTTGGTTCACTCGCCCATTTGGTATACACTCTACAGGTTCGCTGAAAGGCGACGAAGAAAGACGATTCAATGAGTTTAAAGAAAAAAATACGACAGATTAGCCCTGATTGGTTGGTCAATTTTTACCATCTCGCTCGAGGTGTAGCGGCAGCGATAATCTACGGTTTTCCCGCCAAAAAGCTCCGGGTCATCGGTGTTACGGGGACTAACGGCAAGACTACTACCGCCCATTTAATCGCCTCCGTTTTACAATCTGGTGGTCGTAAAGTTGGCTTGGCTTCGACGGTAGACTTTCGGATTGGCGATAAAGTAATCGAAAATAACCTTAAGATGACCACCGTCAGCCCATTTTTATTGCAGAAATTGCTCTCGCAGATGGTTAAGGCCGGTTGTGAAGATGCTGTTATTGAAGTAACTTCAATCGGACTGGATCAACATCGATTATGGGGCATTCCGTTTCAAGTGGCCGTTTTCACTAACCTAACGCACGACCACCTTGACTACCACCAGACGATGGAAAAATATCGCCAGGCCAAAGAAGAGCTGTTTAGCCATCGACCGGCGCTATCAGTGATTAACATTGACGATCCGGCGGCCGAGCACTTCTTGCGTCACAGCGCTAACCGGACCGTCACTTACAGCTTAAAATCTAACGCCGACTTAGTCGGTAAGAAGATCTACCAACGCGCCGGCGGGACCGACTTTGTTCTGCTCGCTCGCGGTCATCAAGCCAGTATCTCCATTCCGATGCCGGGCGAATTTAATGTCGCCAACGCTTTGGCGGCCGCTGGTGTTGGGCTGGGCTTAGGATTGTCGCTCGAAGAGGTTGTTGAAGGGTTACGGATCGTCCAGCCAGTGCCTGGTCGGATGGAAATAGTCGACTGCGGTCAGGCCTTTACCGCCATTGTCGATTACGCTCACACGCCCGATGCCCTTCAGAAGGTATACGAGACAATCAAACCGGCCGTTCACGGCAAGATGATCTCGGTTCTAGGCGCTACCGGACAGCGCGACAAAACCAAGCGACCGATTCTGGGCGCGCTAGCTGGCCGTTACGCCGACTTTGTCATTGTCACCAACGAAGATCCGTACAACGAAGATCCCAACACTATTATTGACGAGGTAGCCGCCGGCGTTCCCCGCGGCCGACCGCTTCGCGGTCGCTATAAGGTCAAGAAAGCCGGCGACGAGGAAGGTGACTTATCTTTCAAGTACAAAGACAACGGTGAAGAGATCTGGTGGTGGCGCGTGCCTGATCGCAAAGAGGCGATCGCCAAGGCCTGCCAAATGGCTCGGCCGCAAGATGTTGTACTAGTGACCGGCAAAGGGGCGGAAAAAGTGATGGCCGTTGGCGACAAACTCGTGCCGTTCTCCGATCGCCAGGTGCTGGAAGAACTGCTCCAAAAGTACCGAGTTTAGCGTCTTTTTCTCTGGTATACTCCAAGCATGTCTAAGGGTCTGCCAAAGATTTTATTGCTTGATTCGAATGCCTTAATTCATCGGTCGTTTCACGCTCTGCCGCCGTTGACGACGCCGAAGGGTGAGCAGGTTAATGCCGTTTACGGCTTTGCTAACGCCCTTTTGAAAGCGATCAAAGACGAGAAGCCCGACTATGTCGTTGCCTGTTTTGATGCCGGCCGGGAGACTTTCCGCAATGAAATATTTGACGGCTATAAAGCTCATCGCAAAGAGACTGACACCGCCCTGATCGATCAATTTCCCCGTGTTCGGCAGATTGTCGATGTTCTAAACATCCCCGCCTTTGAACAAAAAGGCGTTGAAGCCGACGACTTAATTGGGTCGCTGGCGGCCATCGCTACCAAAGATGGCTTACAAACAGTCGTCGTTACCGGCGATAACGACGCCTTACAATTAGTTAACGACTCAGTCTCGGTTTATTCTTTGCGCCGAGGGGTGACCGACACGCTGGTTTACCATCGCGATGATGTTTTAGGGAAAATGGGCGTTTTTCCCGAGCAGATTGTTGATTACAAGGCCTTGGCGGGCGATTCGTCTGACAATATTCCTGGGGCGCCGGGCATCGGACCCAAAACCGCCGTCGAGCTGTTGGGGAAGTATCAGACGCTGGACAATATTTACGATCATCTTGACGAGCTGAAAGATCGGCCCCGCCAGATTTTAGCCGATAATAAAGAAACGGTGTTGATGAGCCGGCGATTGGCGGCGATTCGGTTGGATTTAGAGATTGATCTCAATCTTGAGGAAGCCGATGTTGCCAACTTCGATTTCTCCAAAGTGGTCGGCCTTTTTCAGGAACTGGATTTCAAGTCGCTACTAGCGAAGTTGCCACAAGCGGCTGTTGTCGGTCAGGCGTCACTATTTGATACGAAGAAAACTGAAGTAGTGAAAATTGAGCCGTCCTTGCCTTTCGAAGCTATCACTACTATTGAGCGTTGGGAGGAGCTGGCCAAAGAGCTCGCGCGACAGCCGATTCTTTGCATCGACACCGAAACGGTTGATCTCGACGGCGAATTGATCGGCGTTTCTTTTGCTTGGAGTAAAGACAAGGCAGCTTACTTACCGTTGGCACCAGCCTACCCAGGTGGTCTGCCAATCGAGCAGGTCCGGACTTCAGTTCAGCAAGTCTTGAATAGCGACAGTAAAAAGCTTGGCCATAACCTCAAATACGATCTCCATTCTCTCCTGGGCGCCGGATTCTCGGTGAATAACGTCTGGTTTGATACGATGATCGCCTCCCAACTGGTCAACTCGACCGCCTACTCCCACCGGCTTGATGACCTAGCAATGACCGAACTGAACTTCAAGAAGATTCCGACCTTGCAAATTTTGGGTGGGAAGAAGGACGGCGTCATGACAGACGCTTCGGTTGAAGATTTAGCCGCCTACGCCTGCGAAGATGTCCTGGTTACCTGGCGGCTCTACGAAAAAATGGCACCTTCATTAGAAGAAGCTCATTTGAAGCGGGTGTTTTACGAAATTGAAATGCCGCTGTTGCCGATTCTGGTGGAGATGGAAGCGACCGGCATTAAAGTTGATCGAAAGTATCTCAAGGTTTTAGGCGAGAAGTTGACCTTACGCCTGAAAGAAATCGAAAAAGAAGCCGCTAAAGAGCTGGGCGAAGGGGTTAATATAGCCTCTCCGGCCCAACTTCAAGATGTTTTGTTCAATAAACTCAAATTGCCAGTGATCGGGATCAAAAAGATAAAGAGCGGCTACTCGACCGATGCCGACAGCTTGATGAAACTGCGCGACAAGCACCCGGCGATCAAGCTGATTCTGGAGTATCGCGAGCTGGCCAAACTCTTGAATACCTACATCGAGACTTTGCCGAACCAAATCGACAAGGTTGGTCGGGTTCATACTAGCTTTGGACAGATCGGGGCCGCGACCGGCCGAATGAGCTCCAACAATCCTAATTTGCAAAATATTCCGATTCGGACCGATCTAGGCAATGAAGTTCGTCGAGCTTTCGTGGCCGACGAGGGCAAGGTCTTTCTCGGCGTCGACTACTCGCAGATTGAGCTGCGCATCCTCGCCCACCTATGTGAAGACCCGGGGCTTATTGAGGCATTTCGTAAAGGCGATGATTTTCACGCCGCGGTTGCAGTGGAACTGGGCGTCGACCGTAGGGCTGCTAAAGCCATTAACTTTGGGATTATTTTCGGGCTAGGGGCAAACGCCTTGGCTAACGATTTAGGCATTAGCTCGACCGAAGCCCGGCAGTTTATCGATCGTTATTTCAAAACTTTCCCGGGGGTTGCTGAGTTTATCGAGAAGATGAAGCGCCAGGCTCGTGAGCAAGGTTATGTTTCGACAATGTTCGGTCGCCACCGCTACCTGCCCGATATTCATTCGCCCAACATGATGCTGCGATCGGCGGCAGAGCGGATGGCGATGAATATGCCAATCCAGGGAACGGAAGCCGACATTATGAAGCTAGCAATGGTCGATGTTTCAAAGCGGCTACCGGAGGGAGCGAAAATGCTCCTCCAAATTCACGACGAACTGTTGTTTGAAGTCGAAAAAGGGCTAGAAGATAAAGTCGCTAAAGTCGTCAAAGAAGTAATGGGCTCCGTCGCCGAATTGAAAGTGCCGATGATCGTGGATATTAAGGTCGGTCCCAACTGGGCCGATTTGCAACACCAGCCGAAAGACGAGTAAGTTAGTTACGCAATGTTGATATATATAAAGGGTTCGGACTCGTTTTTGGCGCGGGAGGCGATCAACAAGCTTAAGGCCAAATATCTGGAGAAAAATCCAGACGGGACGGAGCTAGTGAGTATCGACTGCACCGAGACAGTTCCCAATTTTGCTGATCTGAAAGCGGTGCCGCTTTTTGCCACTTCTCGATTGATTATTATTAAACGAGCCGGGGAAATGCTGGTAGACGAGCAGAACAGCTTGGCTTCAATGCTGACTGACTTGCCGACTAGCTCGGTCGTTGTCATCTGGGATGCAAAACCCTTTAAAGCCAAGAGCCCCTTATCTATTCAAATAGATATGGCTGCTAAAACCATCAGTGTTGAGCCATTGGCTGAATCGGGACTAAAAAATTGGATCAAAGTTCAAGCAACAGAAATAGGTTTCGAAGTCACGCCAGGGTCTGTTAATGAACTGGTTGATCAATACGGCTCCGATCTCTGGGCGATCCAAACCGATCTCAAAACAAGACAAGGCACTTCCAGTATCTCCTCCTGGGGACGAGCACAAGCGGAAAAGCCGTTCATCCTTTTTGACTATGTTCGGGGTCAAAGATGGCCAGAACTCAAAAAGCATTTGACTGCCAGTCACCAACGCGGCGACGCTGTCGAAATGACCATCGGCGGGTTGGCGGCGGCCGTGCGCAAAAACATCTCCGATCAAAAGCTTAAGCGAAAGATGACCGATATCCTCTCGGAAATCGATATCGCCCTCAAGTCTGGCTTGATTGAAGCTGGTGATGCCGTGGCGTTATTGGCTTGCTACCTTCCTGATGCTCAAAAGCGGGTACAATGGGAAGTAGCATGGGAGTCTTTAACCTAATCGGACAGCTGGTTCGGAGCACTGGTTTGTACAGCAAATCGCTGCTTTTCTTCGTCGTCCTGGGGGGGCTAGGTTTCGCTTTCTTCCAAACTTCACTCAATGCCGCCGATGTCCCGATTAATCCCACCAATCAAACCGACCTGGCTGGTTACGATATCGCCCTAACCTTCACCAGCACCGGTGATCTTTACTCTCAAAATTCCAAGCTTCAGATCGAAAAAATTATCTCCGACAAACTCTACCGGATTCGTTACCAGGTCATCAATCGGCCCGACCAGTTCATTGATTCGCTTTCCATCGCCGTGGCCTTGCCCAAACCTGTCAGCGAAGGCGGAATCGGCTACTTGTTCAGAAACAACGGCGGGGCGACGACGGCCAGCGCCCAGCTAATCGACCCCCAAACGGTCGTCTATCAAGCGACCGAGATTGGCCCCGAGACTCAACTGGTTCTAGAACTAGAAGTGCCAAAATCCTATCTGACCTCGACGGCGCTGACCTCGACTAAAGAATGGATCAACAACCTACCGCCGATTGTTTGGACCGGCATCTCCATCGCCTTACCGTTCTTAACGGCCTTGATTTTGCTGATAACTTGGCTGGCTCGGAATCGTCGGGTTCCACTCGGACCAAACAAACAGCTGGACGAACAGCCCAGCCGTCTATCGCCGGCGATGCTTGGCATCTTGCTTAACGGCCGGCTTTCGAGCCGTGAGCTGGCGGCGACGCTCCTGGATTTGGCTCGACGAGGCCACCTGGTTATTCGTCAAGTCGGTCGGGACGATTTTCGCTTTAGCCGCAAGACTTCGAGCGATCGGCTCGAAAAGTTCGAGGTTCAATTACTCGATCAGATTTTTGGTCCCTCGGGAGACAGAGCGACATCGGAAGAAATCTCTTTTGCCCTGGCTCAAGAGCTGTTTAGTAAGCGCGTCAGCGAGGCCTTTTTGGCCGCCTACCAACGGGTAAACGACCTGGGCTTCTTTTATACCAATCCGCTTCGACTCCACACTCGTTATCAGATCACTGGCTTGACGCTGTTTGTCTTTGGTCTGATCGGCTTTTTCGCTAATGTTTTTCTCATTGACGGCGTCCGCTACACCCTTCTTTTTTGGCTGGGGATGATGGGCGCCGCCCTACTAATCACGCACTTTGCCCGGACTTTACCGAGTCGTACCATTTACGGCGATCGGGAGCTGGGTCGCTGGCTAGCTTTCCGTAATTACCTAACCAGTAGCGAGCCAATTAGCTACCAGGCCCAGAGTCAGGATAGGTTTTTGGCTTACCTGCCCTACGCGGTGGTGCTGGAATGCGAAGTCGAGTGGACGCGCCGATTCTATGATCTGCCATTTGCCCAACCGCATTGGTATGTAGCGGACGGCGTTGACACGATCGACGAGTTTGCCAACAAACTCTTTCCACTTTTTGGTTATCTCTCACACGCGTTGGCGATCTCGACGCAACCAGCAACTAGATAAAACTTACTCAGGTCGGCTGACATATTCAGCGTCGGCGGGTGGAAAAATCACAAAGCTAACTCGGCCGAGAATATCGCTGTGAGTAACTGGTCCCCAGAGACGCGAGTCCGAAGAGCCGGGGCGGTTATCGCCAGCTAGAAAGTATTCGTCGTCTTTCAAGGTGACGGAAGAGATCTCATCGTAGGGAGCTTCGCCGTAACGAGGAAGATAGGGCTCGGTTAACGGTAGGCCGTTAATAAACAGGTGAGTATCTTTAACCTCGACAGTTTCGCCTGGTAAGCCGATGATCCGTTTGATCAGTTTGGTTTTAGCTGGGTCGGCCGGAAACTTAGCGGCGACGACATCACCGCGACGAATCATTTTTTCTCCAGAAAAACTAATCTGGTCGACGATTACCACTTGGCCGTTGTGAAAATTGGGCTCCATGCTTTCGCCGTTCACCAGCAAAGGTTTGCCGACTAATATAATGAAGGTAATCGCCAGCACTACTATAACGAGGGCGAGCCTTGTTAGATCGAACAAAGTGGCCGAAAAACGCAGAAATCTAGAGCCATGCATGACTCTAGTCTACGAGTAGTCGCACGATTGCGCTACTACTATTTGGCCTTGAGGGTCTTTTTCGCAGCCGTTTTGATCTTTGAAACTTTGGGTTTTGTTTGAGCTTTAACTTTTTTCTCGGTCTTGGCAACGGCGGTTTTAGTCGCTTCAGTGGTTTTTGGTGCGATTTTGGCGCCGGCTGGTAAGCCCTTCATAAGGGCAGATTTCATCCGAGCAGCTTTGTTCTGGTGGAAAAGATTCCACTTCACGCCCTTGTCGATCATCGACACGGCTTTAGAGGCAGTATCGGCGGTCACATTTTTGAGGGCGGCTTTAATGAGGGCCTTGCGATAACGGTTGATCGAGGTTTTGTGCTGGGCGACCCGCAGAGATTTTTTGGCAGACTTTGAGATTGGCATTGAGGAAATTGTACCGCATATTTCCTAGGGAGTAAATACAGCAAAGACTGACTTTACGCTAGACATCTCTCGGTAGTTAAAGTAAAATCTTATTAAATCTATTTGGAGGTGAGAGGTTGAAGGTATTTTTGTTCCTTTACCCCTTCAGGGAGTTCTTCGTTCACTCGAATGGCTATCCAGACGATCCGGAGTTGGCCGACAAGGTAGTCGAATACTTCGGACAGGCGATCGATGCAAGGTATCGGCAACGCGGCTATCAAGTCTGTTGGCTGCTATTTCGCTCAGAAGGCGAGGGTCTCGATCTCGTCAATCTTGACCGACGGGTAAGCATTCAGCCAAGCGATCTACTGGTCGATGCCGGGATGACTTTTTCTGAGCACTGTCCGTGTAGATTGAGGGGTGTGTTGCCAGAAGACCAGTGGCCAAAACCAATCTACGCCGACCTACCCTTTGTCTCCTCGCAATTACCCGGCCCAATCGAAGAGCTGTGGGTAGGCGGATTCCAGATAAGTGATTGTGTCGAGAAGTTGGCTCGGTTCGCTTACTTCCGCCTAGGGCTGAAAGGTAGCGTCCATGTTGATGAGGATTTAACAGGGATGGGTGTTTGGCCGGCCAAGCTCCACCTATGTCCGAGGCTGATAAAAAGGTTGAAGATGACCCGGGATCCCTTCCCCTTGGTTCGGGAAAGCTGGACGTACGAAAGTACCGGCTGGAAAGATGACCCAAGATGGGAAACTGATCGGCTCTACGTCAGATTAAGACGAATCCGTAACTTACGACCATGGCTAATCCACAACTGAGCGGCTTGCCCCCGCTCAGTTTTTTATTAAAGGTGAAAAACCACCGGCTTTAGTCGGTGTGTCCGTTATTGCAACTGCGTTGCGCTTTCTCGTGAGGTTAAGGGCTTAAGCCAAAGCCCAGGGCTTCTTAGGATTATCCTCTAATCCTCTCATTAGCCTGGCGGCCGTAGGCCGCAAACAAAAGCCGCCGGAGGCGACAAGAGATATTGAACCATATCATTTTTCCGGTATACTGACCGAAGCATGGAACTAAGCCCTAAAGCCCAGGCAGTCGAACTAATTCGGCAGTCGCAAAATATCTTGATTCTGACTCATCAGGATCCGGACGGCGATGCTATTGGGTCAACTTTAGCCCTCCGACTGGCTCTCCAGCGACTAGGCAAGAGCGTCGACGCTCTGTTTGCTGGCCAAGTCCCGGCTTCAATGTCGTTCCTGCCGGGCTACGACGAAATTAAAGACAAAACCATCACCCCGAGTAACGATCTGATTATTACCATCGATTCCCGCAACACCGGCGAAGATTTGAAGCTCGGCTACAAAAAAATAACTGACGAGCATCGGATCCAAATCGTCATCACACCGCCCAAAGGATCGTTGACGCCCGAAGATGTTAAAGTCGAACGCTCAATCCCTAAATACGACGCCGTCATCATGCTCGACTGCACCGGTTTTGATCGCCTCGGACCAATTTACACCGAATTTCCGGACCTCTTTTTGGAGACGCCAACAGTTTCGATTGATCACCATGTCACTAACTCCTACTCGGCCAAAGTTAACTGGGTTGATATGACTGCCACCTCGACCGCTGAAATGCTGGTGGCCTTAATCGAAGCGCTCGGTCGCGGCGAGAATCTGCTTGACGAAGAAGTTGCCACCTGTCTCTTAACCGGTTTAATCACAGATACTGGTAGTTTCCAAAATATGTCAACGACGCCAAAATCGCTGACCGTGGCCGCCCAACTTGTGGCTGCTGGCGCCAAGCACCAGGAAATTATCGAGCGCATCAGCACTAAATCGCTCTCAACTTTGAAGCTTTGGGGGCGGGCGTTGGCCAAACTTCAAGAGAACAAAGATTTGCGCTATGTCTGGACGGAACTGACGAGCCAGGATTTCGCCGAAATCGGCGAATCTGAAGATGGCAGTCTGATTGACGAACTGTTGAAATCGGCCACCGATGTGGACTTTGTTTTATTACTGAAAGAAACCAACGACGGCCTTAAGGGTAGTATGCGCTCGGTCGCTCGAGATTACGATGTCGCTCGCATTGCGGCGGCTTTCGGTGGCGGTGGCCATAAAGCGGCGGCTGGCTTCCGTGTCGTGGGCGACTTTAACACTATTAAGGACGAGATTGCCGTCAAAATTAACGAAACAATTCGCAATGTTCAGCTCGTCAATGCTGTCACCGATTGAACCAGATACAAAAAAATGTTAGAATATTTGGACTAATGGCAAAGATGACGAGCAAAGCTAAGGCGATCAAGAAGTTTCAAGCCCACGAAACTGACACCGGTTCATCCGAGGTTCAAGTGGCGGTTTTGAGTGATAAAATCAACACTCTGTCCGATCATTTACAGACTCACAAGAAGGATGTTGATTCCCGAATGGGGCTCTTAAAGATGATTAGCCAGCGCCGGAGCTTACTCGGATATTTAGAAAAGAAGAATCCCGAGCGCTACAAAAAGCTGATCGGGAGCTTAAGCTTGCGAAAGTAATTTGTACCTTTGAATCTCGCTTAGCGCGACAATTGTTTGTTAGCGAAACGCTCAACCTCAGTAATGGGCTCGAGCAATATTGTTGCTAGCGGTGCCTGGAGTACCAGAAGCTTCACAACAAAATTACTCTCGCCCAAATAACGAGTATTCGCTGCCCATAAATTAACAATAAGTAGTGGAGGCCGACGATCGTCTGGCTAGTGGTGACTCCAAGCTTGCTTGGGTTCACCACTAGCTACCGCATGATCGCCACCTCCTTAGAAAAAGGAGAATTGAACATGAAAGAATTGAAGAAAGCGACCGTGCCTTACGGAGAAACGGAGATAATTTTAGAACACGGCAAGTTGGCCAAACAGGCTGACGGCTCGGTGACTGTGCGTCAAGGCGACACGGTCCTTTTGGCGACCGCTTGCGTTGCCGATAAGCCAAAAGTCGGTAGCGATTTTTTCCCGCTGACGATTGATTACGAGGAACGGATGTACGCTGCTGGTAAAATATCCAGCTCCAAATTTATGAAACGCGAAGGCCGCCCAAGTGAGTCCGCCGTTCTAACTGGCCGCCTGGTTGATCGTTCGATCCGACCGATGTTTCCCAAGGGTCTGCGTCGCGAAGTCCAGGTAATTGTGACGACGCTGTCGTATGACGGCGAGCACGACACCTCGGCCTTGGCTGTCATCGGCGCCTCGGCCGCCTTGATTCAAACTGATGCTCCGTTTGCCGGCCCAATCGCCGCCGTCCGAGTTGGTTTGGTTGACGGCAAGTTAATCCTTAACCCAACCACAACGCAAATGGCCGAAAGTGAACTCGATTTGCTGGCTTCCGGTAGCGAGCACAAGATTACGATGATTGAAGTAGCGGCCAACGAAATTCCCGAAGCGAAAATGGCCGAAGCCCTGGCTTTTGCCCAAAAAGGGATTGCCGCGGCGATCGAGCCCCAGCGGGCCTTCATCAATGCCGATAAAGAAAAAGTCGAGCATGTTGAGCCCGAGCATATCGGTAAAGTTAAAGATTTCTCTTGGGATCGCTTACAAACAATTGTCACCGAAACCGACCTGACCAAGCGCCACGACCTCTTGAAAACCCTCGAAGCCGATGCGATCGAGAAATTTGCCGAAGAGTTTGAGGCCGGGCAAGTGATCGAAGCCGTTGAACTGGCTTTTCATAAAGCGATTCGAACCTTAATACTCGAGAAGAAGCAGCGACCAGACGGCCGGAAGATGGACGAAGTCCGCTCGCTCGAGATCGAAGTCGGCGTTCTGCCCCGAGTCCACGGCACCGGTTTGTTTAATCGTGGCGAGACCCAAGCGTTAACAATTGTGACGCTGGCTGGCCCGGGTCAAGAGCTTCATATCGACACGCTCGAAGATTTTGGCACCAAGCGATACCTTCATCACTACAACTTCCCGCCTTACGCTACCGGCGAGATCAAGCGAATGGGCGGCATGAATCGCCGCGAAATTGGCCACGGCGCTTTGGCTGAAAAGGCCTTAGAGATGATGATTCCCGAGCGCTCAGTCTTCCCTTACACCATCCGCCTCGTTTCCGAGATTCTCGGTTCTAACGGCTCGAGTTCGATGGCCGCTACCTGCGGCTCGACTTTGGCGCTGATGGACGCTGGCGTGCCGATTAAATCCCCGGTGGCTGGAATTGCTATGGGTATCGTGGTTGGTGACGATGATAACTTCGAAGTCTTGACCGACCTGCAAGGTCTGGAAGATTTCGCCGGCGAAATGGACTTCAAGATTGCGGGAACCGCCAAAGGCATTACCGCTATTCAGCTTGATGTCAAAAATCACGGCCTAACCGATAAAATGATCGAAGCCACTTTTGCCGCCGCCCTGAAGGGTCGCGAAGAAATTATGGCGGGAATGCTCAAGGTTATTGCCGAGCCAAGAGCCGAACTATCCAAGTACGCCCCACGCATTATCACAACCAAGATTGATCCTGAGAAAATCGGCGAACTGATCGGGCCTGGTGGCAAAGTCATTAACGGCATCATCGACGCTCAAGGCGGTCGAGAGATCTTGAATATTGATATCGACGACGACGGCACGGTCATGATTACCTCAAACGACGCCGCCAAAGCCGAAGCGGTCAAGGCGATTGTCGAATCGATCGGCAAACCGGTTGTTATCGGCGAAGAGTTCACTGGCACGATTGTTAACATTCAAAAAGACCGCATGAGTGGCAAAGAGATCGGGGCGATTGTTCAACTGACACCTAATAAAGACGGCATGATTCATGTCTCGGCGCTCGGTACCGGTGGCTTTGTCGAGAATGTCTCCGATGTCGTCAAAGTTGGCGACACCGTCAAAGTCAAAGTTAAAGACGTCGACCCAGACAAAGGCCGCATCTCACTGGTACGAATTGCCTAGTTGCTCCTGTCGGGTTGGCCCCAGTCGTGCGTCGATTGGTACCGACCGGCTAAATCTTCGGGCATTTCGGCGCCAATAAATTTGAAGCGGGGTTGTTTAGCGCCATCAGCCTCAACCTCTTCGAAAAACATCGCCACTGGTCGGACGGTTATTCTCGGCCCCGCCTTGGGACCGAGCGGGATATAGCAAACAAATTTCTCCTCTGTTTCAGAGTGTCGGGCCACGCCCAACACTAGGATCATTAGACCGGTGTAATGCCGGTAAACACCGGCATTGATGGTGTTACTAGTCATCGGCCATCGGTTCCTCGGAGCTAGTCTCTAGCTTGGGGAAGACTTGTTCGGTCGTCTCGATCGGGGGGTAACCAATCGCCGATCGACTGTCTGTCTCCTCCAGCTTGACCCAGCTTGGTACCGGCCGACCTTGGTACAGGCCGAAAAGTTCGGCCAGGAATGTCGTAGCGTAGGCGCCCTTAGTCAAATCGAAGTGAAATATCAAACCAACTTCAGTCGGTGTGACTGAGTGGACATCGACATTGATACGGGTCGGAATTAGTCGTGGTCGGGGACGACCAAGAAAGTTGAGCTCCGGCTGATGCCAATGCAGTTGCTTTAGGCCTTCTTCGGGCAGCAGCCGATCGTACCAATCGATTGACTCTGGACCAAGTAAGGGGATAGACGGATCGACTTTGTCGCTAGTCGCTTGTTGCGACAGGACTTTATTGAAACAGTAGCTGCCATAGGCGCTATAAGCCATTTTGGTTTGATCTGGCGTTGCTCGTAAGGCGGCCGCCATATCACGGGGATTATTATTGAGTGCGTCGAGTGCTTTCAGCTCGTGCTGAAAAAAGTAAGGAAACTGGCTGAACAGTTGATTAATTTTCTCCCAATCTCCCCAGATCGAGATTGCCTGATGCCGTAAGTCTTGGAGGGCTTTGGTTTCGTGTGGACTAACACCAGCGATGAACAGTCGTATGGCATCTTCGTACCGACCAAGCATGACCTGCTTGCCGATCTTGTGACCCAGGAGTCGACTACCAAACCGCTGGAGGGAGAAGAAATTCAGGAACCCTTGTTCGCCGATTTCTTGAAGTCGGGTCTGGATTTGTTGCTGATCAACAGAATTTGTTCGCACTAAAATAGTAAAGCGATTGCCGATCAGTTCGCCGACATTTCGCATACCAATACGGTAATGACCATTCTTGAAGAAAACATTGGGCAGACTCAAGGTCGATAACCGGTCGGCCGCAGTTCTATTGATCGAGACCCTTTGGGCGGTTATAGCCTTACTGTCTTTAAGACCGGCGTAAGTGATCTGGTTTAGGTCAAGCTCCAGCTCCTCAGCCAGTCGCTCAATCACCTCGAAGGTGGCGAAACCTTGCTTGACCATATCAACTTCCAGCCGCAGTTTTTTATTTGGGTCATCGGACATCGGTGTGTCGAGCTGATGATCGGATAGTGGTCCAGGGGCGATACTTACCAGTTCGCCCGTTTCCGTTATCTCCTCGACTATAAAGTCGCGATAACTATGCTTAATGTAGCCCTCGCCGAGTAGTCGAGGTTGGTAAAAGATACCAATTTTTTGTAAAAACGGGGCGGTAAATTGAGCCGGCTCTTCAGCTTCGGCTTGTGACGGGTCGGTCGCCGAAAGCTCTTTGAGTCGAGCGATATCGGCTAGGCGAAGTTCGTAATTAGTGGCCATTACTTAAAGCGTTAACCATTTCCTGTAAGAATAACATTTTGGATAAAAAGATGCCCCCGTCCACAGCGATGTGGCGGGGGCGAAGGGGAGCGAGGCGGGGGCCTAGAACGTGAAGCCGAACTTCTCGACGTCGATCGTCGGGATACCGTCGATCTCGAAGAGCTCGAGGTCCGCCAGGGGCAGGCGGGCGGCAACTTTGGGGTTCCACTCCTGGATCACCAAGTTGAACCGCAGCCAACCCTGGTTTGGGTTTACCCAGAGGAAGAATCCGACCAAGTGATCGTCGGGTATCGAGGCCAACGACCGTCGGGCCCCGACGATCTCGACCGAGCCGTCTTGGCCTGTGAGACCATGACCGCGGAAGCGAAGCTCGATCTTCCGTTGCCGCTTTCCGTTGCCCTGGTCGGTTTCGATGTACTGGGCCGTTTCGAAACATCCTAGGATCGACTTAAGAGCGCTGAACCGCATCGATCCTGCTAGCACGTTTACGCCGTTGTCCTGGATCGGCGTTCCGCCGATCGTGACCCGGTCGTACATGGACTTCTTCAGTCCGAAGTCAGACTGATTCTCCGTCTGCTGCCGCCGATCGCGGAAGCGGGGCGCCGGAAGATCCAGTTCCACCTGAACCGCCGACGCCAAGCCGGGGAGGTTGCAGATAGTGAGGAGAGACAAGGGAATGACCTTGCTCTTGGCGAGGAACGTGGCAAAATCCTCGGGGCCGTAGGTTACCGCGTCTTGAGAACCGCTGTTTACAGAACTGCTCATGTGAATCTCCTTGCTGGGGTCTGCCCAGCGTCCTTGTTGTTCGAGTGCTCTTTCGAGCAAGTCGTTAGACCACCCGAAAGGATATTGGAACTATACCATATCAGCCCGAGAATGTCAAGAGTTTTAGACCCCTTTTTTAGCAATAATCCAGGCCTGTATGTAAATAGAAAGAGGAACTACCCGCTAACTTAGTTAGTCATATGTAGGCAGCTGGTCACTTTCTTTGCAGAAGATGTCTTAATTTACCTACCAGGTTAGTCGGGAGTGCTAACAGGTTGGACCAAAAGCGCCAAAGGACTCGCCATTGAAACGTCCGCCCTAACCAAGAGACAGCCTGTAATTAAAGTGGTATATCTAATCCATAGTCTTATGACCAAAGAAGAAGCACTGGTGGAAGTGGCCAAAAGGATCACTGCTTGCGAGCAGTGTAAATATGCGCCCAATCAGAATCCCGTACCTGGTGAGGGTAGTCCAGATGCCGAGATTATGTTTGTTGGCGAAGCGCCGGGTAAGAAGGAAAATGAGACTGGCCGGCCGTTTGTTGGCGCAGCGGGGAAATTCTTGAACGAGATGCTTAATTCAATCGGCTTGGAGCGGGAGGATATTTTTATTGCCAATGTCATCAAGTACCAGCCGCCGGAAAATCGGGATCCGTTGCCAGAAGAAATTGCTCTTCAGCTGCCGTTTTTGAAAAAGCAGATCGCCATTATCAAACCAAAACTGATCTGCTTTTTAGGTCGTCACGCCCTGCACGCGCTTTTGCCCGATGAAACCCGGCCAATCTCAGTACTTCACGGTCAACTGGTCAAAGATGATAACCAACACTATTTACCGCTCTACCATCCAGCCGCCGCGCTCTACAACGGCGGTATGCGCCAAACTCTCCTCGACGACTTCGCCAAAATCCCTGGAATCATGGATCAGATTAGCTCAAATTGACTTTTGCAAGCGGGCTAGTTATAATATATAAACTAACTCGGGTTTCGCCAGTGGGCGAACCGACCTAAGTACTCCAATTAGAAACACATTTTTTAGAAAGGACTCATTTTGAATCAACCTAATTCCGGTGCTGATAGCAGCACCACTAATTCCCCAACGGTAGCTGGGGTTAATAAAGCTACCGACGGGATCGTTAATATCTCTGACGCCGGACAAGTGTTGGCGCCAAATCCCAAATCCAACCCACCTGCCGGCGGACAAACTTCCAGACCTAATAGACCAAGAGGGCCGCGAAGAGATTTTAAACCACGCAATCGTCCTGTCCAAAGTGCCGCAAGCGGCCAAGGCCGTCCGTTTCGTCGAGACAGCAAACCCTTTCGTCGTCCTAACAAAGCCGGCGAGAAATTTGGCCCAACTGGAGCGGCTGAAGGGGCACCGACCGCCAAAGTCATTGCTCGGGCAGCCAATAACACTCTAAGAATTATTCCTCTCGGCGGATCGGGCGAAACCGGCGACAAAAATATGCTGGTTTACGAGTATAACAACGACATTCTCATTATTGATGCTGGGATTAAGTTTCCTGACGCCGATATGCCAGGGATCGATTATGTTATCTGTGACACGACCTACCTCGATCAGAATAAAGATCGGATTCGGGCCTTCGTAATTACTCACGGTCACGAAGATCATATCGGCGGTATGCCATATATTTACCCGAAGTTCCGCGTGCCGATTTATACGGCGCCGTTAACAGCCGGCCTGATCAAATCCAAATTCGAAGAACACGGCATCGAAGGGGCTGATTTCCGAATTATCAAACCAAACGAACGGATTCAAATCGGCGCCTTTGTCGTCGAGCCGGTCCGAATGACCCATTCAATCCCCGATATTCTGGGCTTGGCGATCACCACCCCAGTCGGCCTGATTTATCACGCCACCGACTGGAAAATCGACTTTACCCCACCGTTTGGCGAGCCGACTGATTTTACCAAGCTGGCCGAATTGGCCAAACGCGGGGTCCTCTGCTTGCTGTCCGACTCGACTAATGTGATGGAGTCTGGCTACACGATGAGCGAACAGGTGGTTGGTCGAGCGCTGGAAGATATTTTTGTCAAAGCGCCGGGGCGAATCATCGTTTCGAGTTTTGCCTCAAGAATTGATCGCATTCAGCATGTCGTCACTGCCTGCGCGGCTTCGGGTCGCAAGCTGGCTATATCTGGTCGATCGATGGAGAAAAACATTAACATCGCCATGGAGCTGGGCTACCTCAAAGTTCCGCAAGGGGTTCTGACTGATCTCCGAACTGTCGGCAACATTCCCGACCATAAGTTAGTGGTGATGTGTACTGGCTCACAAGGTGAAGAGTTCTCGGCGTTGGTCCGAATGGCCACCGGCGAGCACCGTCACATCAACATCAAAAAAGGCGATACGGTTGTCTTGTCGGCCTCTCAAGTGCCGGGTAATGAGAAGGCTGTCTCGGCCACCATCAATAATCTCTACCGCCTCGGCGCCGAAGTCATTACCAACAAAGAATTAGACATTCACTCCTCTGGCCACGCCAATCGCGAAGAGATGAAACTGATGATCTCGCTACTCCAGCCCAAATACTTGATGCCTATTCACGGCGATTATCGTAGTCTAGTCGAACACTGCAAACTAGCTCGCGGTCTCGGCATGAAAGAAGAGAATTGCTTAGTTGTCGAGAACGGTCAGATCGTTGAATTTGATGCTAACGGCGGACGAATCTCCAAAGAGAGAGCGCCGGTCGGCTATGTCTTGATCGACGGTCTCGGTGTCGGTGATGTTGGCGAAGTGGTCTTGCGCGATCGTCAAACTATGGCGGCTGACGGCATCTTCTTGATTATTATGACCGTCGACGGTCAGAAGGGGACGCTCGTGACTAGCCCAGATATCATCTCCCGCGGCTTTGTCTATATGAAAGAATCGGAAGACCTAATCGCAAGTACCCGGACCCAGATTAAGAAATTCCACGAGGTTCACACCGGCCGAGGGACAATTAACTGGGAATTCTTCAAAAAAGCGATGCGCGACGACATTGGCGAGTTCTTATTCGAGAAAACGCAAAGACGACCGATGGTGATTCCGGTAGTGATTCAAGTTTAATAAAATTTGCGACCCTGCCGCCGCCTTGCCATAGCGAGGACCAGGGGGCTGATTTGCGAAGCCGCCCCCTAGCCCCTCGCGCTCCCTACCCCCGCCCGCTTCCCTACGGGGTATGGTGAAAAACCGCTCGCTGACCTGCTTTTGATGGGTCATGGCTCGCGGTTTTTCGATAATGTGGATAAAAGAAGCCCCGAGCGCGTGGTCATTGCTGACTTTGCGCTCGGGGCGTTGGGACGGGTCGGTCAAGGTTGCTGATTTGCTCTTGCGTGAGTTCGGTTTCTTTTCCTGTTTCTGGGTCGTGGTAGCCGAACATCGCTCCTGGTAGCTGTTGGCGTCGGTCGTTGATAACGACCTCAATGCCGTGAAACTTGCCGTAGCGTTCGACGACATTGCCGATAGCGTCGTTTTCGGATAGACCGCCGTAGCTGTGCGGCTCCGACCCGCTAGTCAGCGTTGCCTCCCAGTTGGCGTCACCACATCTTTTTGTGGCGTACTCGATGCCGAAATCTTTCCGAGACCGCGCAACTACATTGCCGATAGCGCTGCTTGAAGAGAGGCCGGAGCTAGTAGCCCTCATGGACCTAATTCCCGACTTCATTGTCATGACCGCTTCCCAGTTGGATGGACCAAATGGGGAGCTCTCAATCCTCACCCTTCTCATAACTCACCTCGTAGGGAAAGGTTACCAGTTTAGTCACGGGAAATCAATACTGTGGGGTGTAGCTAAACGGTCTCGGGGAATGTAGAGTGAAACTATCATGGCAATATTTGGCCGGAAGCGACGGTATAGTAGTAGGCGACGCAAACGGGTACCAACGCTCAAAGATAATTTGGTTTGGGCGGTTGAGCCCGATACTGCCAGAGAGATTGCGGCGATTCTGCTGATACTTTTTGGCCTACTCTTTGGTTTGGGCTTATTTCGTTTAGCCGGTGATTTCGGCGAAACCTTTTTAGGGCTGTCTGATCGCCTCTTCGGCATACTCAAATATGTCGCCCCGTTTGTCTTAATCTATATCGGCATCCGCCTGATGATGATGAAGTCTGATGTTCTTCGGGCAACTAGCATCGTTGGTGTCGTCCTCCTCTTTATACTGATTCCGGCGATGTTCGGCGCTAGCGGCGGCTCGATCGGCGAAGGAGTGATGGGGGTTTATCGCTCGATTTTAAGCAATGTCGGCGGGTTTATTGCCTTAATGGTCTCGATTCTAGTAGCTTTCATGCTGGCCTTTAGTATCTCGTTTGGCCAAATATGGGAAAAACTCAACCTAAGTAGCGCCAAACAAATCGGTGTTAAAATCAACCAAGCTCGGGTACCGGTCAAAACGATGCAGTCGGATCCCAACATGCCCGGCGTGCCGCTGGTGGCCGCCAATGGCGACTGGCAGTTCCCATCATTAGACCTGCTGGAATATTCGGCGGCAACTAAAGCCGAGTCGGGTGACATCGGCAAGAATGTTGAAATCATCAAGAAAACTCTCAAGGATTTTGGTGTGGAGGTGGCAATGAGCGAGGTCAATATCGGCCCAACGCTGACCCAATACACCCTCAAGCCCTCAGAAGGCGTTAAACTAACCAACATCATCGCTCGTAATAGCGACATCGCCCTGGCTCTGGCCGCTCATCCAGTTCGAATCGAAGCGCCGATTCCTGGCAAGTCGCTGGTTGGTATCGAAGTACCAAACAAAGTAGCGGCGCTGGTCAGCTTACGGGAAGTGTTGGAGTCGCCCGGCTATAAAGAAGTTGATTCCAGTCTGGCCTTGGCGCTCGGTCGAGATGTCGCTGGTCATGTGGTCGTGGCGGACTTGAAAAAGATGCCCCACCTACTGATTGCTGGAGCGACCGGCTCAGGTAAATCCGTTTGTATGAATTCGGTTCTAATCAACTTGCTCTACCGCAACACCCCCCAAGATCTGCGTCTACTCTTAATTGACCCGAAACGGGTTGAGTTCACCGAGTACAACGGTATTCCTCATCTGCTGACCTCAGTCATCACCGAAACCGACAAAACTATTTCGGCTTTGCGTTGGGCGGTGGCGGAGATGGAGCGCCGATACCAATCGCTGGCGTCGCATAACCGTCGCAATATTGAAGCCTTCAACGACGCCATTCCCGCCGGCGAAACCAAAATACCTTACATCATTGTCGTCGTTGACGAATTAGCCGACCTGATGACCCAAGCCAGTAACGAAGTCGAGGCCTCAATTGTTCGTCTAGCCCAAATGGCGCGGGCGGTTGGCATTCACTTAATTGTCGCCACTCAACGCCCGTCGGTTGATGTTATCACTGGTTTGATTAAAGCCAATATTACCAGTCGGGTGGCCTTTGCCGTCGCTTCGAACGCCGACTCCCGTACTATTTTAGACCAAGCCGGCGCCGATAAACTTCTGGGTCGTGGCGATATGCTATTCGTCAGCTCGGATCGGCCCCAACCGCGCCGAATTCAGGGCGTTTTCTTAAAGGATAAAGAGATTAAAACCGTCACCGATTTCTTGAAAGGACAAGCCCCAGCCGTTTACGACGAATCAATTACGACCTACCGACCGTCAATTAATGCGGGAGCACCAGGCGGCGGTGGCGCTCACGACGGCAGTGAGGACGATTTATATAATGAAGCCCGTGAGCTGGCGATTCAGGCCGGCAAAGCCTCGGCCAGTTTGATGCAACGACGGCTGAAAGTCGGCTACGCCCGAGCCGCTCGCTTGCTTGACTTACTCGAAGCCGAAGGCGTGATCGGTCCGGCCGACGGCGCCAAACCACGAGATGTCCTAGTTTCACCTGATGACTACTTAGGGCCATAGAGCAGTTTTCAGTTTTCAAAAAATGAAGGAATACAATAAGCTCGTTCGGGACAGGATACCGGAGATCATTGCTGCGAAAGGCGGGGAGTCGGAAACGCACATCGCTACCGATGAGGAGTATCGCCAAAAAGCGATCGAGAAACTTCAGGAGGAGCTGGCCGAATTTCTAGAATCGAAAGATCCAGAGGAGCTGGCCGACTTACTTGAAATTACCTACGCCGTCGCCGAGTCGTTAGGCGTGAGCAAAGACGAGCTCGAAGCGATGAGGTTGAAAAAAGCCAACGAACGAGGTGGTTTTGCCAAACGGGTCATCTTGGAGCGTAGCTGAAAGACGAGCGTCAGCGACATTCTAGAACGAAGCTGACACATTAGCTCCCCACTAGTAGCGATGCGGCGCAACCGTCAAATCATCCTGGCATTGATTTATGTCAAAAAAGACTTTACGGTGAATATTACATGAACGGTTTTGTCACCAAGAAAATTGGCAAGAACCGGACTCTTGGCAGTGCTCTGAAAACGGCTCGCTCGAAAGCGGAAATAACGCTCGAGCAAGCCGAAGCCGCCACCAAGATCCCCCAGAAATATTTGGATGCGCTCGAAACCGGTCAGTATAATCGACTGCCAGCGGAAGCTTATAATCTGGGCTATGTCCGTTGTTACGCCGAGTACCTGAAACTTGATCCCGACAAAATTATCAGTAGCTACAAAGAGGAGCGGGCAGCCAAACGGCATCAGAATGATACTTCGACCCTCTTCAGTCCCAAAAAAGCCGGCGACTGGCAGTTTTTAATTACCCCAAAGCTATTGGGAATCTTTGGCTTGGCCCTGCTTTTTGGCGGGATCGGCATGTATATCGCTAACGAACTGAATAAATTCACGGCTACCCCGATGCTCGAAATCACCTCTGTTCCGGCGGAATTCACCAGCGACAAAGATCAGATTACCCTTGAAGGCAAGACTAACAGTGGCGCCGTTTTAACCATCAACACCGAGCCAGTTTTCGTCAGCGCTGACGGGCGTTTCAGCCAGTCGGTCCAACTTAATTCGGGAGTAAACGAGATTGCTTTGCAGGCCAAAAACCGCGCCGAAAAAGTTGCTCTCAAGACTGTCAAGGTTCTCTTTAATCCAAACCTTGCCAAAATCACCTCACCTGCTACAAAAGAGTAATGGCTAAGGAAAAAAAAGTTGAATCTTCCGGTCGGGATGAGGCGTTGAAGGCGGCGCTCGGTCAGATCGAAAAACAATTCGGTGCCGGATCGATTATGATGATGGGTCAACAGACTCACCTCAATGTTGAATCAATTTCCAGCGGTTCTTTAGCGCTTGATGTGGCTTTAGGTGTTGGTGGTTTACCGCGTGGCCGAATCATTGAGATCTTTGGGCCAGAATCATCGGGTAAAACCTCTTTGGCTTTGTCAGCCATCGGCGCGGCTCAAAAACTCGGAGGTCTTGGCGCACTGGTTGACGCTGAACACGCTTTTGATCCATCTTACGCCACTAAACTTGGCGTTGATTTAGACCACTTACTAATTTCCCAGCCGGATACCGGCGAACAAGCGCTGGAGATTGTTGAAACCCTGGTGCGCTCCAACGCTGTTGATGTCATTGTTGTCGACTCAGTGGCTGCTTTAGTGCCACGTGCCGAGATCGAAGGCGAGATGGGCGACTCAATGATGGGTGTTCAAGCTCGCTTGATGAGCCAGGCCCTGCGAAAGCTGACGGGCGCAGTCTCCAAGTCAAAAACGGTCTTAATTTTCATCAACCAAATCCGGATGAAGATCGGCATCATGTTCGGCAACCCCGAAACCACCCCCGGCGGTAATGCTTTAAAATTCTACTGTTCGATCCGTTTAGATATTCGCCGGAGCGAGCAGATTAAAGATGGCGATGTGCCTATCGGCAATCGCTGTCGGGTCAAGGTCGTTAAAAATAAGGTCGCTCCACCGTTCAGAATCGCCGAGTTTGACTTAATGTTTGATTCGGGTATATCTAAAGAAGGCGACCTGTTAGAGCTCGGTGTTAAGTCTGGTTTGGTTGATAAAATGGGTGCCTGGTTTCAATACGGTGAGCAAAAGCTTGGGCAGGGGCGGGAGGCTGCCAAAGCTTTTCTCAAGGGTGATCCGAAGACCGCCCAGGAACTAGAAACAAAAATTCGCGACTTAGCCGCTAAGGGCGACATCAACGCTATTCGCGAAGAGTAATTTGCCGTCTTCGACGGCCGTGATTTGCGACTGCGTCGCGGCTTTTTTGTGAAGGTGAGGGGGTTAGTTGCGAAGCACCCCCTACACCCTCACACTCCCTACCCCGCACGCTACGCTGTCGCGAACTAGGTAAAAAGTAACTCGCTGGAGTACCATGGCTCATCACTTTTTGGTTATTTGAAGCCAGGAGTATGATACAGAGAGGAATGTCTGTTTCGGATTACGCAAAACCTGAAGAACAACTACTCAAGCCACTACACAGACTCGTTAACGAATGTCGACGGGCCGAAGCCCGTCGACATTCTCATGAAGAGCACTAGCTACTGTTACTCGCCGCCGCCGCCCGTTCCACCAGTTCCTGCTTTTTGGCAAATAGTAAACTCGGGTCTAGTGCTTTCGATAGCCTTCTTTACAATTGCTGTTGTCAATATTTCATCACCCCATTCTCCAGGACCTGTTGCACGCTCGTATAATACTACTTTCGATACGGGTATCACCTTTTGATAAACCTTGATTTTCTTCGCGATTTTTGATAGACCATCCTCTGAAGTATATACTTCATAAAATCTCTCATATCCTAAATGTATATCTGGGAAGTCACTACTGAGTTTTACGGGAGTTGCCCCTTCGACCACATTCATCCATTTACCATCCATAACGAGCGACACTGCTTGATCTGTGTGCCTGTAAAAAGGCTGAGAGATCCAAGGTAATGGGATAAATCCTGGACTTTCATTGCAATAATAAGGCTCAGTGTAGGAATGGTATATCTTCGTATTCGCTATCAGGTTTGGACCAATAGCCGAAACGGGGTTTTTGATAATTTCAGGTCCAGAATGATAGTCCGGGCTAGTCGTACCCCCGCCCGTACCCTCACCAGCAGGTGGTGGTGTTCCTTCTTCTGCCTTAAAATTATTATAAAAATAGCCACCGAAAAAGCCACCCACCAAACCAATAACCAGCCCGATTGCCAGCATCATCGCCATCAACTTCCTGCTCATTAGTTCCTCCCTCTTATTTACGAATTAATTTTTTCCAACTCAACTTCAATTTACCCCCCCCTCGGCGTTGTCAATGACTTTGCTTTTACGGATTAAAAATTCAGATATGATACAGGCATGAAAAGTAAGTCAGCGCTGGAGTATGCGCTGAAATTGTTGGGCTATCGGGCCCGGACGGAAAAAGAATTGCGGGAGAGACTACGGGACAAAAAATATCAGCCGGAAGAAATTGATGTAGTTCTGGCCAAGCTGGCCAAAATTGGTTTTGTTGATGATCAAAAATTTGCCGAAAATTATGTTCGAGATAAGTTGTCGATCAGCCGTCGCGGACCAAGACGGATTTATTTTGAGTTAATTAAACACGGTGTAGCCAAAGAAATTGCCGAGCAAGCGACTAAGGCGATTGAAAAAGAGGAGGAGTTGGCGACGGCCCAGTCGCTCCTTCGATCTCGCCAACGCCAGTGGGCCAAACTCGAGCCGCAAGCTAAAAAACGCCGAGCGATTGGGTTGCTAGCGAGGCGGGGCTTCTCGTCGGATTTAATTTTCCTGTTGATCAAAACGATCGATTAGAAATGCGGCTGCTTCACGAGTGAAGCAGCCGCTGGTGTTGGCCTAGCCGTTGGCGACTGAGCCGATCTTATATGGGCTACCGGTGAGGAAGTAACCCTCGAACCCACACTGCTCGAGGCCGCTGGCTACAAGCAGTTGGAGATCAGTCATCTCGGCTTGGCCAAAACAGTTTGGGATTGGCAATATGACCACCCGACCGTTCTGGTCGATTTCCACCGTTAGGCGCCGTACGAGACAACCATTGGCGTCGGCGGTGGCAACGAACTGGGGCAGAGACCTTCTAGAGCACGCACAAATGATGGCATCTTCGAGGCCTGACTCTAGTTCTTCAAATGCAACCGGGTCCAGAGAAATGTAGCGATCCACTATCTTTTACCCCCTGATCCTGTCTGAACTTAAGCTAGGCCGATTTACTAGACGATGCAAGTCCGTTAAGATTTAGGTAATGGCGGGAGGGAAGTTATTAGTCTGGTTTGCCGAAGTCGGCAAAGGCGATATCGCTTTAGTTGGTGGCAAAGGGGCCAATTTAGGCGAAATGACTAAGGCGTCACTGCCGGTGCCACCGGGGTTTATCATCACCGCCGAGGCCTACTACGAATTTTTGCGAGCGACTAAACTCGACCGAATCGTTAAGAAAGAACTGACCAATCTCGATCCCGAGGACTCGAAAAAATTGAATGTCATTGCCGCTACCTTGCAGAAGGCGATTCAATCCCATCCCCTGCCGGGCGAACTAGCTAAACAAATCAGCAAAGCTTACGACGACATGGGCCAAGGGCCGGTGGCCGTGCGATCGTCGGCAACGGCCGAGGATTTGCCTGATGCAAGTTTTGCGGGACAGCAAGATACTTACTTGAATATTGAGGGCGCCGACAAAGTTATCAAAGCGGTTCGACAGTGCTGGGCGTCGCTGTTTGGAGCGCGGGCGATTTACTACCGAACGATTAACAAATTTGATCACCTGAAGGTCGGCATTGCTGTGCCGGTTCAAAAAATGGTCCAGAGCGAGGTCTCCGGCATTATGTTTACCGCCGATCCGGTCGCGAGCGATTTGGATAAGATCGTCATTGACGCTGGTCTCGGTTTGGGTGAAGCGATTGTTTCTGGCTCGGTCACGCCCGATCATTATGTTGTTGATAAGAAATCGATGGAAGTTGTTTCGAAAGAAGTCAGCAAACAGGCCTGGCAGATTGTTCGCAATAAAGCCGGGGCCGATGTTCACATTTCGACACCCAAAGACAAACTCGAAGGCCAAAAGCTGACCGATGAACAAATCGTCAAGCTGGCGACGCTCGGCCATAAAGTTGAAACTCACTATGGCTCGCCGCAAGATATGGAATGGGCATTTGAGGGTGGTAGCTTCTATATGGTGCAGTCACGCCCAATCACGACATTAAAAAAAGAAGGTGATGATACTCCGCAGGTAGCAGAACCGGTAGATGTTGCTAAAACAGAAGAGAAGTCAGAGCCTATCGCAAACGCCGAGGTTCTTGTTTCTGGTGCGGCTGCATCGGTTGGCCGAGCCAGCGGTCCGGTCAAAGTTATTCATAAACCAAGCGAAATCGACCAAGTTCTTGAAGGTGATGTGTTGGTCACCGAGATGACTAGCCCCGATTACGTGCCGGCGATGCGTCGGGCTTGCGCTATTGTAACTGATACCGGAGGTAGAACTTCCCATGCGTCGATTGTAAGCCGAGAGCTGGGTATCCCTTGCGTCGTCGGAACGGGTAACGCCACTAACGCTCTCAAGACTGGCCAAGTGGTAACTGTCGATGGCGCTTCAGGCAAAGTCTATAAGGGAAAAGTCGCCATTCAGAAAGCCGAGTCCCCAACATTAACCGCTCGACCCAATGGTGGCTACATGACCACGGTGCCGGTGACGGCGACGAAAGTTTACCTAAATCTAGCCGAGCCGACCAAAGCCGACGAATATGCCCAGCTGCCGGTTGACGGGGTCGGATTGCTTAGAGCCGAATTCATTATTGCCAACATCGGCGAACATCCGCACTCGATGATGGCCTCTGGTCGCTCGAAAGAGTATGTCCAAAAACTATCAGAGGGCATAGGGATCATTGCCCAGGCCTTCAATCCTCGTCCAGTCGTCTACCGTTTTACCGACTTCAAAACCAACGAGTACAAATCGTTGAAAGGCGGCGAAAAGTACGAAGAACAGGAGAATAACCCGATGATCGGCTACCGCGGTGCTTCCCGTTACATCCTCGACCCAGAAGAGTTTGCCCTCGAAATCGAAGCGATCAAAGCTGTTCGCGACGGCATGGATCTGAAGAACCTTCATGTGATGGTGCCGTTTGTCCGTCGAGTGGACGAGTTTACCCGAGTACGAGACTTGATGCATAAAAATGGTCTCAAGCAGGGCAGCGACTTCAAGCTCTGGATTATGGTCGAAGTGCCATCAACAATTTTTGAGATTCAAAAGTATATCGACGAAGGTATCGATGGCGTCTCGATCGGCTCGAACGACTTAACCCAACTTATTCTAGGAATTGATCGCGACTCATCGAAACTCGCGGCTGAATTTGATGAACGCTACCCAGCCGTGATGGGGGCGATGATCCATGTTATTAAGACTTGCCGCAAGGCTGGCGTTAGCTGTTCGATCTGCGGTCAGGCGCCGAGCGTCTACCCAGAAGTGACCGAAGCATTGGTTAAGGCCGGTATCACTTCCGTCTCCGTTGCCCCTGACGTCGCTGTTTCTACTCGCAAACTGATCGCTTCAGTCGAGAAAAAGCTGATCTTGAGTCACGTAATTGACGGGCAATAGTTGTCTACTTGGCTTTCCAGGCCTCGAAGCCGGGCGAAGTTTCTTGGTCAGCGGCGAGTAAATTCATTGTGTTAAACGGGGCTTTGGCTGTCGGCGGGTAAAGAAATGACCAGAGCTGGAGCTTGGGGCTCAACTCTTTCATCTGATTGCGGAATTTTTTGATAAATTCGGCTTGAGCCGATTCACTGCCGTCGTAACCGTCGGCCGGAGAAGTTCTTGACCAGCCAACTTCGGTGAAGATAATTGGCTTGGTCGTCAACGATTTAATCTTGGTGTAATAATCGTCAGGCAATTCCGACGGAGTTTTATAGATTAGCCCCGGGTAAGTGGTTAAAGCGATAAAATCGAACATCTCTAACTGCGGCAAAATTACTTTGAGGACGCTGTCAGCCTCGTCGTTTTTGCCTCCAAACAGTCCACCTTGCAAACCCTGGCCCCGTTCGTATTGGATGGTGGCAAATATTTTGACACTAGCCGAGGTGGAGCGAAGTCTAGCGACGACTGGCTCAACTGATTTCAAATAGTTCGTCAGTAGTTCGGGTGAACTCAAGTAGAACTGATCAATCTCGTTGCCGATACCGATGTATTTCGGCTGTTCAGTGGCGGCAAATTTACCGATCGCCTCGGTCATGGCCGCTGAATAGCCGCCTTTTTTGACTTCGTCCAAGGTCGGGCCGGTGATGTAAACTGGCATGAAATCTTTCTGTTTAGCCAGCGTGGCGATGTTGGCCGGAGCGCCATCAGCTTTGGTGAAATCTTGCCACGGGCCGGCCCAACTGACGGTGTTGCCGATCTCTTTCACTTTGACAAAGAAGTTGGTGTAATCCTCTCCTTCAAAACTTTTGGGCGATAAAGTGACTCCAACGAGCGTCTCGTACGGGTTAACATAAACTTCTTTCGGAGGTGTTTGGTTCGACTTGAGCGCTAGAACTAAGCCGACGACAGTGGCGATAACAGCGATGCTAAGCGCGACTTTCCTGATGGACAACCGGATACTCGGGAGTCGGAAGCTAAAGCGCGGCCGAGGTCGGTTGAAATTGAACTCATCCATTTATCAAATATAACACAGGTTAAACCGTCTTCCGATGCTCGATCTTTGACTGTCAACCGACTAGAGTAAGGATTAATGACAGAAACAAGTGTGGCAACGCCATCACCGGTTGATTTCAAAAAGATTCTTAACGATGCTGTTTATCCCGATCCGGGACTAACCCCGGAACAGCAGGATAAATTTGTTGGTCGCTACTCATTTTCGGCGCTGGTACTGCAGTTTGTTTATTATTTTGCGATGGGCGATGCTCTGCTCGCCTGGGGAAGTCTGATCTGTTCGGTCAGCATTGTCCTGACGCCGTTACTGCTCATTTTCCCACTCTTTGCTCGTCGCCGGGCTTTTGAAAAACGCCAGTGGTCGGGCTTCAGCGAGTTTTATCACAATCAAAGAAAGTGGGACCGCGAGGCGCTATACCTGACGATCGCCTCTATTATATTAGTCGTGGTTGCGCTCTGGCTGATCGGCCCAATGATACTGAAGTCCGCCCAGACTCTAACCGGCCAGTCGGGCTCAACCGATTTTACCCAACAACTCCAGGACACCGTTGGACAGTATCAAGACATTTTAGGCCAGTAGCTTACTGGCGTTTGAAATCCAGTGAACAAGAATTGATACAGTATCTCTTACCGCCCCTGTCGGCTGGGCCATCATCGAACAAGTGGCCTAAATGTGAGCCGCAGTTGGCACAAGTAACTTCAGTTCGGCTCATACCACCCGAGCTATCTCGGTGGAGCTCGACGTTACCTTTGCTGGCGACGTCAAAAAAACTCGGCCAGCCAGAGCCCGATTCAAACTTGGTGCCTGAACTAAACAGCGGCTTGCCGCAAGCGGCACAGACATACATCCCATCTTCGTGGTGATCGACGAATTCACCGCTAAACGGTGCTTCGGTGCCTTTGAGCCGCAATACTTCATACTGCTCGGGCGTTAATTTTTCCCGCCAGACTTTTTCCGAGATGTCCTTCATTTGACTAAATATAACAGATTCAGTATTGTCACAGACAGTGCGCATCAAGACGGGAGGTTAGATTGAGTCAAAAAGCACCCTTCAGAACTGTTGCTCAAGTCGTCCTAGAAACGCTAGCGGGCGACAAGATCGAGGTAGTTGTGGTTCACCGGAATCCATTTCACCACGATGTTGGCTATCGTCCGGATACCACTCTGGGAGACGATTTGGATGGAGCGAAGGTACCGATTCCCGTCGATATCATTGACGAAGAAATCGGCTGGGAACAGCTCGAACCATTCCTTCGCTACGACGAACGGTTTGCTCGGACGGTCAACTTCACCATCTGGTCAAATAACTAGGTGATCGAACATCGCTGGGTGATCGATTGCTCACCAAATTGCGGCGGTCAAGTGGTGAGGTTCCGTAAAACCTCAAGGCATCCGACCGCTCGGAATGAACTAGCCGAACGCTTTCCCGACATCGTTTAAACCGATGATGGTCGACCCGATGAACCCTGCCCCTTCGGGGGCATTTCTTTTTAGTTAAACCTGTTGATGACGGAAACAGCTGACCAAATGATCGTTAACCAGCCCAGCACCTTGCATGAAGGCGTAGCAGATAGTTGAGCCGACAAATTTGAACCCGCGGTTTTTCAGATCAATGCTCATGGCGTCAGATTCGGGGGAGGTGGCGCCAATATCTGAATCGGATTTGTGGCGATTGACCACTGGCTTACCACTAGTAAATTGCCAAATATATTTATCAAAGCTGCCGAACTCATTCTGGACGGCCAAAAACGCCTTAGCGTTACCAACCGTCGCCGCAATCTTCAGTTTATTGCGAATAATTCCCACATCGTTTTCTAGGCGTTTTATCTCATATATGAGATAAAGTGATATTTTCTCGGGGTCGAAATTGTCGAAGGCCTTACGGAAGTTTTCGCGTTTGTTCAGGATGATTCGCCAGGATAAACCGGCCTGGAAGGTGTCGAGCACAATATATTCGAACAACTTCCGGTCGTCGTGGCACGGCACACCCCACTCTTCGTCGTGGTACTTGACCATCAGCGGGTCCGTCCCTGGCCAGCTGCAGCGATCCTTGTTCATAGCCTCTTTTTAACACATTAGTAGTGATAAATCTGGAGTTATTTAATATAATAACCAAGTATCACAGTTGGAGGTTACGTTTTGAATATTGCGTCTTTACAATCGAAGATTAGCGCAGCGGGTGCGATGAATTCAGCAATACTGCTTCCGCGAAGAGCCTTTATCAGCCTCGTGGAACGTGTCAATCAAGTCGAAGCAATAAGGCAGGCTGAGCTGGAAGAGAGGCAGGTGGCCATGAACGTGGCGGAGAAGTTACAGGAGACGCTGGGCTACAGGCCGACCGACAGGGTTGTCCAGGACATGCTTGTCATTCAGTTCTATCGTATCTTGCACGCGAATGACGAGCACGACCCAGCTTACAACCTTGACGACGCACTTTTTGGTTATCTTGACAGAGAGGAGGGGCCGGCCTATCAGACTTTTGTGACGGCTTTGCGTACCAAGGCGCACGAAGACGACCTGGAAGACTGAAGATCGCTTTACCCAAGAGTCGGTGGCCTGTGGCTACCGACTCTTTTCTTATTCTCTCACTACTACTGAGCGTTTTTAACGATATGCATCAGGCCAAAGATGTTGCCTTGCGGATCTTCGGCGTAGCACCAGTGCATCGACTCATCTTCGCCCATCGGCATCTCGGCTTTTGGTTTGACCACTTTACCGCCAGCCGCTTCAACATCGGCGATTGCCTTGTCGATATCGTCAACTTCAATAGTGTTGATAGTTTTCTCGTTCTCATAGCGCTTCATAATGCCACCAAAGATCGCTCCCTCGGCTCGATCCTCTTCTTTACCAACCATAAAGTAACCGCTATCGGCCCATTGGTTAATTTCCCAGCCAAACGCTTTCTTATAAAATTCCGATAACTTGGCCGGATCTTCCGCCCCAATTTCAAAATGAACTACTCTGTTTTTACCCATGATTTTCTCCCTTCAAAGATTTAGCTTTTAGTGAGTATGCCCAAATCCAAGGGCAAGGTAAATAGAGGAGTCAACAACCCTGCACAGCTACTTCCGGCCAAACGAACTTCGTTCTGTTCTGGCACGGAGCGCAGTGTGCGGGGCACGCAAAACCGGACCCCTTACGGAGTCCGGTCTCGCTTTAAACTCAACTTTAAGAAGAGTTCTTACGCAGCTGCTTGGTAACCACCGCGGTCGTTACCATCACGAGCTACTGGCGGACGAGCTTCGTCGACCTTCAAGGTGCGACCATCAAGCTCTTTGCCATTGAACATCTCAATAGCTTTGGGGCAGTCTTCGTCGTTAGCGAACTCAACGAAGCCAAAACCCTTTGGGCGGTTTGAGAATTTGTCCTTAGGAATGAAGACGGACGCAACTTCACCAGCTTGAGAGAAAGCTTCTTTCAAACTGTCTTCGGTTGTGTCGTACGACAAATTCCCAACATATAATTTCTTTGCCATTCAATTTTCTTTCTGTTTATTTCCTTTAATTAACGCCAGACGACCTACTCCCTGTCTATAACACGATAATTATGAAGGATTGCATGGCGATTGCAAGTGATTTTGGCAAGATTTTCGAGTGAATATTACCAGACGATTAAGGATAAAATAAGAGTAGTATGATTGGGGTAGATTATTGAGTAATGATATAAATGCCAATAAATAATAAAAAAATGCATCCGGGCTGGACTTTGGTTTTCGTTCTAGCCCTAGTTCCAGCGGTACTTTGGCTGTCAGCGCCGCCGCTGATACCGCGGTTTAGTAGTTTTGCCATCGGGATGTCCAATGTTGGCCAGCTATTTGGCTTAATTGGAGCGGCGATGTTTGCGACCAATTTGTTGTTAAGTACCCGCCTGAAGCTGGTTGAAGATCTGTTCCATGGCTTGAATCGCGTCTACCACCGTCACGGCCAGCTCGGACAGTTTGCTCTGATATTGCTTTTGTTCCATCCGCTGATGCTGTTACCAAAATACGCCGGCAACTCCTTTTCGCAAGCAGCTCTATTTATACTACCCAGTACCAACTGGCCACAAACCTACGGCTGGCTGGCGTTGACCGGCATGATCTTGCTGGTCGTGGCAACGCTCTATATTCCACTGAAGTATAATTTCTGGAAAGGGACTCATAAGTTATTCGGGCTAGCGTTTTTCTTGGTCTCGCTCCATATTTGGTTCATTCCAAGCGATGTCTCGCACTACCTGCCACTGCGCGCTTATATGCTAACCCTTTCAGGGATAGGTTTAGGGGCTTATACATATCACACACTATTGGGAAAATTCTTGGTTAAAAGATTCCGCTACGCCGTTAAGGCCGTCAATCAACTCGGCGATAATGTCATCAATATTGTGATGGCGCCTCTTGGGCAAAGATTGAATTTTACCCCTGGCCAATATGTCTTTATTAGCTTTGGCGACACTACGGTTAGTCGCGAGAGTCACCCATTTTCGATTACCTCAGGTCTAAGCGAAAAGACTCTTTCTATTACGGCGAAGAATCTGGGCGACTACACTAGCAAGCTTAACGCTTTGGCGATCGGTGCTACCGCCGAGATCGAGGGACCTTTCGGAATTTTCTCTTACGCCAACGCTAGCGGCAAAAAGCAGATTTGGATCGCTGGCGGCATCGGCATCACCCCTTTCATTAGTATGGCCAAGTCATTACGAACAGGTGCTAACTACAAGATCGATCTGTTCTATTGCCTAAAAAACGAGGGCGAGGCGGTATATCTCAACGAACTGACTGCTCTAGCCGAGACCTTGAATAGTGGTCTGAAGATTATCCCATTTTACTCTGACAGACAGGGATATATCGACGCGACCAAGATCGAAAACCGGGTCGGTAAACTAACAGATCAAGAGATTTTCATCTGCGCTCCGCCACTGATGATTACAGCGCTGAAGGAGCAGCTAGCGACCAAAGGCGTCAATAAAAAATTAATTCACTCGGAGGAATTTAATCTATGAAATTACAAAAAGTCACATCGATAATTTTAGCGTTCTTCTTTGGCGTCGTGCTGACAGTTTATGGCTACGGACTGATTTTCGCTAAAGACAAGGCATTCGTTCAAAGTACGGCACCAACGACACGGTCGAGCACCCCAGCCAACGGGACAACCAGCCCTACCCCAACCGGGTTAACGGCCGCGGAAGTAGCCAAACATTCAACGCCGAGCGACTGCTATCTAATTATTAACAGCAAGGTCTACAATGTCTCGACTTATATCGGCTTGCATCCGGGTGGTGTGCGCAACATTACTTCGAAGTGCGGCAGTGAAGTGACGGGGATATTTGCGGCGATTCACTCCAATTTTGCCTGGGATTTGTTGAAGAAATATTATATCGGGGATGTCGGGCAGGCAGTCGCCGCGACTGGCACAACGACGACTGTCGACAGCACTCTAACTAAATACGCCACCATCTTACAGCAGGCCTATCCTGGCAGTGAAGTGGTAAATGTTCAGCCAAAACTCGATTACTACATCGCCAAAATCATTTATCAAGGCAAGCTCTACGAAATCCACCTTGATTCGTCAGGTCATATTACCAAACAAGAGCTTCAGAATGCGGAGCTCGACTGGAATAATTGGAGCACCGACAGCGACGACAACTAACTCTGGCGGAAGGGGAGAGATTCGAACTCTCGGTGGCCTTTCGACCACGCCACCTTTCCAAGATGGTGCACTAGTCCACTATGCGACCCTTCCAATGTTATACATTTTAACCTATAAACCGGCTCAAGTCAGTAAAAAAAGAATGAGCCCCCTCGAAGGGGACTCGGTACTGCCGTTTAGCAGCCGGTGGCGCTGATCGCCTTGAGGTACTGCCAAGCGCATGGTTTTGGTTCGTCCGGATCAAGGGCTCGATCTAGATAGTCTGGGATCAATTGCTTGTGACCGTCTCGTCTCAGCTTGGCCAGTCCTTTCTGAATGCGGTCCAACTTCTCCATAAATCTTGGCGTCCTGAAGGCAACTTGCCAAGCATTTATCCGAACTTCAACAATGAGATTGGGATTGATAGAGAGAATTGTCTTGGCTTGGAGCCAAAAAACCCTCTCAGTTGGTGCGTTTTTCAACGCCGAAACTGGGACTGATGGAATCAATTGCTTCTTCTTCCTCCCTGAAATTTCCAGCTCAAAGCGAACCGGTCTAATCAGCTTAACAAGAAAACATCTCAATGTCCATGGCCGAAGGTTCAAGCTAACTGGTATTTATTAGGCAAATAACCGATAATCCAAGGGTAAATGAGTAACGAAATCGAAGAGGTAAAACAGCGGTTGGATTTGGTCGAGCTAGTCGGCCAGTATGTGACGCTCAAAAAAGCCGGCGCTAATTACAAAGCGCCTTGTCCGTTCCACCAGGAAAAAACGGCTTCATTGATGGTTAGTCCAGAAAAACAAATCTGGAAGTGTTTCGGCTGCGGCAAGGGTGGCGATCACTACAAATTTGTCATGGAAGCGGAGCATCTGGAATTTGGCGATGCCCTGCGAATGCTGGCGCAAAAAGCCGGTGTAACGCTTCAAAGTCGAACTCGCTCGGAATACCAGACCCAGGATAGCAAGAGCACCCTTTATCAGATTAACCGAGCTTGCGCCAAGGTTTTCCAGACGATTTTGCTCGAGCGCGACGCCGGCAAAACCGCTTTGGAATATTTAAAAAAGCGTGGCATCAAAGAGGAGACTATCAAACAATTTCAGGTTGGCTACGCCCCAAAAAACTTTGATTTGAAAAGTTTGCTCCTAAAACACGGCTTTACTGCTAGCGACCTGGCTAAAGCCGGATCGCCGGAGCGTTTCTACGACCGGATTATGTTTCCGATTTTTGATGTCTTGAGCAATCCCGTTGGTTTCACCGGCCGGATTTTAGGAGATGGCGAACCGAAATACCTCAACTCCCCAGAAACGCCGATTTTCAACAAAAGCCGAGTCCTTTACGGCTTGAATCTTGCTAAAGTGGCTTTGAAAGAGAAGAATTTTACAATCTTAGTTGAGGGGCAGATGGATGTCGTCGCTCTCCACCAGGCCGGCGTCACTAATGCCGTTGCTTCGTCGGGCACGGCTATCACCGAAACCCAGCTCATTACTCTAAGTAAGTACACCCCGAATTTCTTGCTGGCATTTGATAACGACACTGCTGGATTGGTGACGACTAAGAAAGTGATTGAAATGCTCTTGAAGCTAGATCTCAACTCCAAGGTGGTCGAGTTCGGCCAGTATAAAGATGCCGGCGAGCTATTCGAAAAAGACAGCGCTGCTTGGGCGCCGGCGATCAAGGCGGCCAAAGAGGGCATTGAGTGGTGGATAGCCGGCGAAATCGCCTCTGCTGGACAACTCGACTTCATTGAAAATAAGAAAAAGGTTATTAAGGCGATGTTGCCAATTCTCGGTCTAATCACCGATCCAACCCGCCTCGATCACTACACCCAACGGCTAGCACTAGCGGTTGGCGTCAAAACCGAGAGTGTATATGAGTCAATCAAAAAAAGCAGACTAACTACTAGCAGCCTAGCTTCTAGCCACCCAGTTGCCAGTAACCAGTTGCCGAAAGCTTCGTCAGCTTTGCTGACGACCGAGGAGCAGTTTCTCGCCCTGGCAATCTCCAAGCCGGCGTTAATTACGACACGACTTAAGGAATTTGGCGAAATTGTTTGGCAGACTGTCGAGACCACCACCATTGCCGAATGCTTACAAAAATTGTATACTAACCCCACTTTGGTTAAATCACCGACCCAGTTTCTCTCAAAGGTGAAAAATACACTTGGCCCCGACTTAGAGGGGAAGATCGACTCGTGGCAATTTTGGTTATCGAAGGAATGGCCAGAGCTAACTGACGAGGCTGCCGGAGAGCTGATTGGCGAAAAAGTCGGCCGTTTAGCCACCAAGAACTACGAATTACGCAAAGAGAATTTGGCTCGAGCAATAAAACTCGCACAAGTAGCGGGAGATATTAGCGGAGTGAAGAAGCTAATGGAGAACTTGAGCGAACTAACAAAAGAGGGAAAATGAATTCAAAATTTAGAATTCTAAAATCCGGAGGATTTTACTCATGACTAAAGCCGTTCCAAAAAAGATCAAACAAGACGGGGGATTAACTTTCCCCGAGGAATTGATGTACCTGATTCGCAAGGGTCGCCAGCACGGATTCGTCACCCATAAAGAGATTCTGCAAGCTTACAGTGAACCAGAAAACGACCTAGAGATGATCGACGCCTTTTTGCGTTATCTGGCGACTATTGGCGTCGAAATTCGCGATGCTAAGCCGCTTCTGGAAATCCCTGGCGTCGATGACGGTAAAAAGAAAGCCGCCAAAGACGATGAACTGTCGGGCATTTCCGAAGATTCGGTTCGAATGTACTTAAGGGAAATTGGTCAGTACCCGCTGTTGACTGGTGCGGAAGAAGTCCGCCTGGCCAAGCAGATTGAACGGGGCGATAAATCGGCCAAACGCCGTCTAGCCGAAGCCAACCTTCGCCTCGTTGTCTCGATTGCCAAAAAATATATCGGCCGCGGTCTGTCGCTCTTGGATTTAATCCAAGAAGGCAATTTGGGCTTACAGCGAGCGGTCGAAAAATTTGACTATCACCGCGGCTTTAAGTTTTCCACTTACGCTACCTGGTGGATTCGCCAGGCAATTACTCGAGCTATAGCTGACCAAGCCAGAACTATTCGTATCCCAGTTCATATGGTGGAAACGATTAACCGCTTTATGCGGGCTCAACGAGAGCTTCAACAGGAGCTTGGCCGTGAACCCCTAAACGAGGAACTGGCCAAGAAACTCGGCGTGGAGATGGATAAGCTCGAACACATTCAACGAATTAGTCAGGAAACTGTTTCGCTGGAATCCCCTGTTGGTGACGACGGCGACTCGACTTTGGGTGATTTCATCGAAGACAAGCAGGCGATGTCGCCAGAAGAGCAGGCCATCTACCGATTGATGAAAGGCCATGTCGAGAACTCGATGTCAATTCTAACCCCCCGCGAGCAAAAAATCTTGCGGATGCGCTTTGGCCTGGAAGAGGCAGGACACGCTGGCCGGACTCACACCCTGGAAGAAGTTGGTAAAGAATTCGGTGTTACCCGCGAACGAATCCGCCAGATAGAAGCCAAAGCCCTGCAAAAGTTAAAGAAGCACGAGGAAGCTTCGAAACTTCGGGACTACTTGAACTAGCTTGACTTCTTCAGGCCGATCCATTTGCCGCTACAAGACAAGCTTCGTTGGCAATTCGTGGTGGCAGTGATACGCTATAACCACCATGGCATTACCGAGTCTTCAGGAAATTCTAGAGAAAGACATTTTTGAGTTGCTCGAGATCGAAGGGGCCACCCCAGAGAAGAAGCAGGCTCTGCTTGAGACAATGACGACTACTATTGAGGCCAGAGTTGTCAACCGTGTCGCCGAGATGCTGGATGATAAATCCGCCGAAGTATTTAAAGAAATTTCCGAAGCTGGTGACAGCCAGAAGTTAGTTGATTTTTTCGTTGATCATCAAATCGACCTACCCCAGATCGTTAGCGAAGAAGCGACCAAACATCGAGTGGAGGTAGTACAGCTGATCAAGCTGGCTGAAAGTCAGTAAGATGGCCGATCGCGAGGGGGCAGTGCAGTTTGAATTGCCAAACGGCGACCATGTGCCAGTGGTCTCTCAAAATCTAGAATTGGTTGAAGAAGGTTCTGTCCGGCCAGATGATTCGCCTCCGCGCTCTTCTACGGCTCGAACACCAGATGGGAATAGGCCTAGTCTTAGGGAGCGTTTTCATCTTCCCGCGCGAAGAAAAGAAGCTCCGGCCGATCTACAGGCCAAAAGAGTTGGTTTGGAGCAAGGGTTGGCAGTAATCGATCTTCAAGTCAGCGCCTTACAGGAGGAATTGGCCCAAATTGAGGCTTTGCCCGACAATGAACCAAATAAAGCCGGGCAGAAGGATAGTCTCCAACAGCACCTTGACGCTATCAATCAGCAGCGCGATCAATTTGCTATTGAGTACGCCGACAACATTATCGGCCGGCTTAGCCAAGGAGAGCGGATCGGCGAAGGGGAGCGACTATTTTTGGCTCAAGACGCAGTCTGTCGAGGCGAAAAGTCGGCTCTGGGCGAGCTAGTCTTAAATCGACACGGGTTCAAAACTTTTCAAGAAGCAATGGGTAAGATGGGTGTTAAGTCTGTTCGAGTCGAAGATGTGGTAGTCAAACTCGATCAAGATAAACGCTATCCATGGCTCAAAGAACATTTGACTAAAACCTTGGTCAGCGGTGGCATCAGCGCGGGAACATTGGCGTATATCGGTGCCTTCGGTGGACCGATCGGATGGGCTGGAATAGTCGGAGGATTAGTCGGGGGGACTATCGGCCGGTTGGCTGGAGAGTGGTGGCGCTACAAATCTCTCGGCAAGGAAAGAAAAGATAGCAACGGCACTACTTATCGACTCGGAGAGACGGTAATGGCTCAAACCCTTGGCTTGATTCAAGAGCTGCGTGGCGAGGCCAAGAAAGCTCTAGAGGCCTCTGGCGATCAGAACGACCGAGCCACGGCGCTGAATAACCTACTTACAATTGCCGCCGGTAAAGAAATCGGCCGGATGAACGAATATCAGAAAACCGATAAAAAGTTTCGCTGGGTTAAAGCTGGTTTGGGAGCGATCGGGGCAATCGGCGGCTCCGCGTTGGCTTCTTTCTGGCAAAGTGGGGCGGAGCATTCCGCAAAGCTGGCCGAAGCCAAGGCCGAAGGGGCGCGAATTTACCACGACGCATCTGGACAGGCCCATATCACCAAAGACCTCTCGCTCGGTCATCAAGCTTACCAAACAAACGACGGCGCTTGGCGCTTTGCGATTGAGCAGAAGGACTTTACCGGCTACAACGAACTCGGTCATCATACAAAGGGTGCTCTAGAGGTAGCCCAAGACTCCGGCCAAGATTATCAGGACATTTTTCATCACTATCTTGGTCAGGGAAGTCACGGCGAAACCCTCCAAGCAAGTGTTCCCTATCCATTGCCAACTGGCCAAGAGTTCCTGCATGCTAGCGAGATAACCGACGCTGGCGGTGCTATTGAGTCGTCGATCCAACAAGCCACCCAACTAAAAATCTGGGAAGTGATCAGTGTCATGGCGGGCGCAACCCTGGCTGGCGAAGGGGCTGTCAATCTTCATCAAAAAGTATCCGAAGATAAACTGCGTGAAGATAACCGACCGCTCATTGATGCTCTGGAAGCTGAGGCATTTGCCTTGAAGCACGGCGTTGACGAGCGCAATGGCCAGCATAGCGAAGTCGAATTGCCACCGGCTAACCAGAGAGAAAGGCTGGAGAAGCTAGCTCGAGATAGGGGCCTGCGCCTACCGCAAACCCCTAGCAATTTTGAGGTCGGTTGGTATTTGCAACCCCAACTTCTCCAAGACAACTTTCGTCTGAATAAACTTCCACTCTGGCCCCGGTTGGGCGAAAACCGCCACAATTTACTCGTTGATGGTCAGGAAGTCTACGATGGTATTGGCGAAGTCGATGTCGATAAAAATGAGGTTGTCATCATTTACAGAAAACCCGATGGCCGGAATGCCTTTCGAGTGGTGTCTTTGGAGGACTTTCTGAATACTCATGGAGATCCTGTTTTTGGTGACGCTTCACCCGTTGTCGCCCCTAACGATCCGGCGCCTCGGCGGGGATTCAACAACCACGAAAATAACCTAGACCGCGAAGATGAGGTTGGCGATAACCGCAATCTGGCTCGTCTTTACAATCGGCTGGCAGAGGCAATAGAGGCCGACGAAACACCCGAAGCCTTAGGTAGGACGGTGACTAAAGCCGAAGAAGCGATCGTCGCCCATCGGATATTTGAGCGCTTCAATCAAACCTGGAACAACCTCCCAACAGATATTCGCTGGCAAACGGGAGTAAACTTCAAATATCTTCAAGACGCCCAGGGTCATGAGATTGAGCGGATCATCCTTCATACCGACGACGATAATGAATATGCCGCCCTCTCGTTCATCCGCTTTGGCGATAACTACCGTATTACCACCCGAGACGCTGGTGGTAATATCGACGGTGCGGTGATGAATCGGCCGATTAAACTTGGCTATATCATTGATTTCTTTCGCGAGGCCTACCAAAGGATTCTGACCGTCGAGCCAAACAACCAGCCCGATATTCAACCAGTAGTAGAAGCCACCCCTGAACCAGAAACCACTCCTGAACTAGCGCCAGAACCAGAAGTAGCTCCTGAAGCCGAGCCCCCCGTAGCCGAGATCGAACCGGAGCCAGAACCCGGCTTTAGCCAAGATGATTTTGATCGCCATAACGCTATTGTCGCTGTTAACGATATTCCGGTTGCGTTATGGACATTCATCAACCGTAGCTTGCCGAACTTTCTTAGTCCAGACGGACTGATTTCTTATCGTGACGCCGATCTTAACAATGATAATATCACCTTAATAAACACCAATGGTCAGGAGCACCAGTTTCGTTTCTCCTTTGTCCGACAGATTATTGACCACCTAAACGAAGAAGAAACCGAAGAAGAATAAATTGACATAAAAAAGCCCCACACGATGCTTGCGCAAAGTGCGGGGCTGGGCGAACTAGTGAGCTAGACGCCAGGGACGGGTTGAGGCTCCAGATTCGGAGCCGGGGCAACAACCGGCGCTGGCACGCCGCCGTAGTTGTTGTTGATGAAGGTGGCGCCAGCCGGCGCGGCCTGATTGGCAGCGATTGGCGCTGGGGGCTGACCCCAGGCCTGGTGCCGGCTCGCATACCCACCTCCCGCGAGGGGGAGGAAGTACGAGGCCGTTCCCCGTTCGTCGCCGGGGGGCTGCATTGCCATTGCAGCCTGGACGCCGTTCACGTCCGGGATCGGATGTCCCTCGGTGGCCTGCCGTCCCCGCAGAGCCCACACCACTGCCGCGATTGCGGCGATGGCGAGAAGGGCGAGAAGGACGAGTAGAATTTGGTTTGTCTCCATGGTTTTCCCCTCCGCCTTTTCAGGCGTTACCGCTGTCGAAGCGGCGGTCGTGGCCGGCGTGCCGGCAGGTTTCAAATGATACGGCTTCCTTTCCGAAGCGTCGAGAATTGCCTGGTCGGTCGCCTGATCGGCATAGTACTTCTTTGCCTCAGCCAGGTTCTTCGCGTCCCTGGCCTCGACGAATTTGACCGAGGCCGGGTTCCAGGATTTGACCTCCTGGTATACCTTCTTGTGGCCGATCGGCTGGGCAGCGGCGACGGTCCGACGACCGTGCTGGCCTCCAGTGTAGACGATCCGGGTTTCGCCCGGATGGCCCTTTTCGCCTTGCGGACCAGTCGGTCCTTGCGGACCGGGTTGCCCGGCCAGACCCTGCGGGCCAGTCGGTCCTTGCGGACCACCGGGAATGGCGGCCGGAGTTGCCGGCGGGGTCTGCGTATCCTTGAGTGAGTCGACGATTGCGCCGCCCTGGACGGGCGGGACCATCGGTTGGGCCGTCACCATCGTGGCGACGGCGGCGAGAACGACGAGAATCGATAGGAGCTTTTTCAAGTCTCCCTCCTTGGCCGTCGCCGGCCTTGTTTGTTCTAGTTGGAAAAAATCGCGGTAAGCCAGTTTCGCTAGCTCACCGTAACGACAGGATTGTAGCATATGCTAGCTGAAAAGTCAAGGGGTTTGGACAGACTTTTAGTCTAATAGATTTTGCGACTGCGTCGCTGGCTTTTTTGTGAGGGTGGAGGGGGTTACTCTCGTAAGAGAGCGAGCGAACTCCTGTTCGCGACAATTGCGAAGCACCCCCTACACCCTCACACTCCCTACCCCGCACGCTTCCCGCAGGGGCGAGGTGAAAAAGCTTCGGGGCTGCGCTCGTGCCTCGCTTGACCCTACGGGTTAAACCACTCGCTTTTTCGGTATTTTTAGAAGGGGATAATAACAGGTGTGGGTAGAAGCGCCAGGAAAGTGGCTACTCTAGTAACAGGTTTGAGGATTTAGGGTTTAGGTCGGAGGGTTGGGAACGGAATCACTTCCTTGATCGAATGCTGGTCGGTTAGAATCATCGTCAGGCGGTCAATTCCCATTCCCCAACCAGCGGTTGGTGGCATACCGTATTTTAGGGCCTCGATATAATTCTCGTCCATTACCTGGGCTTCTTCCCAGCCGGCGGCTTTCATCTTGGCCTGTTCCTTGAAACGAGCCTCTTGGTCGAGGGGATCGTTGAGCTCGGAGTAGGCGTTAACTAGCTCAAATCCCCCAGCACAAATCAGCTGAAACTTTTGGGCGGTTTCGGGATCATCTTCATATTTCTTAGCTAACGGCGCCGTTGAGATTGGGTAGTCAGTCACAAAAGTCGGGGCGACAATTTTCGGCCGAACTTCTTTTTTGAACAATTCATCGACCAATTCGCTCCAAACCTTTATCTTCTGACCCTCGAAAGTGATTTTCTTGGCTTTGAGCGCAGTGTCTAGTTTGGTAAATGTTTCTTCGGTGGCGATATCGATGCCGGTCTCTTCTTTAATCAAATCACGGTACTTCTTAACGATGAAATCGCCAGAGAAATCCAGTTTCTGCTTCTGATATTCAATCTTTAGGCCACCGCAAGCGATTTTAACGATTTCTTGAACTAGCTCTTGGGTCACTTTCATCAGATCCTCGTGCGTCTGATAGGCCCAGTAGAACTCACACATCGTAAACTCGGGATTGTGCATATGAGAGATGCCTTCGTTACGGAAATCTGGGCCGATCTCAAAAACTTTTTCGAAGCCACCGACAACTAGGCGCTTGAGATACAGTTCGTCAGAAACACGCAGGTAGAAATCGGCGTCCATAACATTATATTTGGTGATAAACGGTTTGGCGGTGGCGCCGCCGGGAATTGGCTGTAAAACCGGAGTGGTAATTTCGATGAAGCTGTAGCGTTCCAAAAAGTGACGGAGAGTGGAAATGATCTTGGAGCGGGCCTGAATAATTTTTCTGGCCTCGGGGTTAGTCTTGAAGTCGAGCGCTCGTTGGCGATAGCGTGTCTCAACATCCTCTAAACCGTTCCAACCCTCGGGAATTGGCAGAAGAGCCTTGGTTAGGAGCGTCAGGTGCGCGAGCTTTATTGTTAACTCACCGGCTTTAGTAGTGAAAAGCTCGCCATCCACCCAGATATAATCGCCAGTATCGAGTAGATCAATTAGTTCAAAAACTTCTTTGTTATCGATTGAACTGAAGAGTTGGATCTTGTGATCCTCGTGCGCCAGATCCAAAAATGCAATTTTGCCGTGTTTACGGATAGAAGCCAGCCGCCCGACGGTCGCAACTTTAGCGCCGTCTTTCTTGGCACGAACTTCTTCGATAGTAATATGCTCAGGCGTTGCCGATGGGTATGGATTAATCCCCAGCTTCTTCAGCTGCTCTAACTTTTCTAATCGAATCTCACTTTCCGGCCTGGGCTGGCTCATCACCGTAAATCTTACCTGAAACCCTGGACATTGAGAATGTTTCGGAGTAATATTGCCTGTACACGCTACGAAAAAGGGAGGGCGTATGTATCGAACGCAAATTCAAAAGGGCGATCGGATTGTTCTGTTGCCTAGCTACGATGGTCTCAGCGACTATCTCCGCGAGCATGTCGATTTGGTATTGATCGCTGACGATGTTGAGGAGCATGTTTTCGATGACGGCTGGAGTGGTCGCAACGTATGTCGCTACCTTTGGGGGGCAACAGTAGAAGCGACAGACGAGCATTTGAGCTTTGGCTCGACATCGATTCGCAACTTCGAGCGAATCCCCTTGTGGGAAGAAGTGCTCGGACCGCTTGCCCCGGATTGGCCGCCGATGACGCTCAAGCAGTTTCGTCACTTGCCAGATGACTTGCAGGCGATCAAGGACCTGATCGTCACCATGTTCCAGGAGCAGTTACCGTTCCTTACCAAGCCGGGCTAGACCCGGCTTTTTTAGTCCAAGAGCTTACTCTCGGGCGTATCGAGCACTTTTTGCGAGTCGATTTGGTCCATCACCCGGCCGAGTTGGCGGGCGCGAGTGGAGGAGACAACCTGAAACTGTTTTGATGTTGAGTCGAGTCGATCGCCGAGGGTATCGAGTGATTCGGAGAATTTGTCGTACTCAACGCGAAACTTTTGAACCAAGCCGATAATCTGATGAATGTTGGACTGCAAGCGGAAGTTGGAATGGGCTTGTTTAACCAAGCGTAACAGGGCCACAAACGAGTACGGGCCGGCTAGAACAACCTTTTTTTGCATCGCCTCCTCCCAAATGTTATTTGACTGCTCGTAGATGTAGCTGAAAATCATCTCGTTCGGGATAAAGGCGACGGCAAAATCGACAGTATTGTCGTCGGGGTTGATGTAGTCGCGGGTAGCAATCTGTTTAATCTTTTCGCGGACATCGCGCTGGAATTGATCGAAATGACGCTTTTTCTCCTCCGTGTCGCTCGCTTCGACATACTTTTGTAGATTTTGATAGGGGAACTTCACGTCGATATTAACTTTGGTTTTGTCTGGCAGAACAATCGTAAAATCTGGCCGGCCTTCGCCGGAGTTGTCCTGAACAAAATAGTCTTGATTAATAACAAAGCCGGCCATTTTGAGTAGATCTTCGGCAATTCGCTCACCAAAGGCGCCGCGCATCTGATTGTTTGAGAGAATGTTCTTGAGCTGATCGGTCGAACCACGAAGCTCGCTGGCCAGCTGTTTATGGGTTTCGAGCTCCTTTTTTAGCTCGGAAAAGTTTGATATTCGATCCTCGTCGCTTTTGCGCAAATTGCGGTCCGTTTCCTTCAGTTGTAGACGAATTTCATCAACTAAAGTTTTGATGGCGTCCTTCTTCCCCTCGAGATCTGTGGAAATCTGCTTCTTGTCACCAGCCAGGGCTTCCTTAGAAAGCATTATCAGATGCTCGGTTGCCGACTTAAGGTCATCGCCACGATTTTTGAGCAAGACAAAAGTACCGGCAGCGCCGACGACTACACCCACCAATAAATACAACTCACTAGACATCGTCTACTCATCCTACACTGATACCAAGAATTGTCACCAAGCTCTTGCAAAATTCTACCTAAAGGCAGAAAATTATTAAACCGCAAGAAGCGGTTGGAGGGAATTATGCCATTAGCTCTTTATCTTCCCGGCGTGCGCTTTCCGAAGTTGGAGGAGATTGTCGGAAAGCGGGGAATTCCAGTCGTCAGGACGACTGAAAGCGACCGCCCGCATGAGCGGGTTTCGAGGCCGACACTGATCGAGGGGGACAAAAAGATCGTCGGTATCCCAGACATCGGCCAGCGCCTTCGCGCTGACTGACAAGCCACCATCATTCCAGGCGCCCGATTCGGATTCGTCCGAATCGGGCGCAGTCCTTTTACGCTATTCTACTTATCTCGCAATAAACCTAGCTCGAGCTGAATGTAGCCAAGAGCCATAATCACTAACCCGCCCATTACTTTTAGGGACGGAAAAGCGATGAGTGTTTCCTCGGCGGCGACATTAACCCACCAACCCAGAACACCGAACACAAAAATCACGATACCGGCCAAAATCATCACTATGGCCACAGCCATAAACGACTTGTCTTTTCTCTTGCCAAATAACATTAACACCTCCTCTTTAAATCCATCATAGCAAGCAAAATGTCTTTTGCGAGCTTTACGAGGCGTATCCCGCCGACTATGGACTGCGGGATATCTCCGCAGTCGAAGTGGCCGTACTCCGTACCAGCCACTATATCACCGTTTCATAAAAGAAAAGCCCCGCACCCAAAATCCAAAGACTCTCCCGATGTGTGTCTCCATACACAAACAACACCTAACCTCCACCAGGTTCCGGGTATAACAAACCGATACCTAATTTCAACCTAGAAAGTTGGCTCAAAAGCCAGCTTACTGCTGTTTGCCCTTTGACGACATCCACCAAATTAAGGCGATGACGACAACGGCGATGATTACCCACCAGTACCACATCATTTTTATTAGTCCTTTCTAGGGTCTCTACTCTTCTTGCCTAATCATTCCACTTGGGCAGTAAATTGCAAGTAAATCTTGACTGGATCGACCGTGCGGCTAATTCGACTAAAGACTTCTCGTAGTACATAATAAAAGCGATGAATCGGCGAACTTCGATCAGGTCTTTATTGTTATTGGGAGTGGTTTTGACAGTTGGCGGCTTAACATTAATTAACGATAATCCTCTCGAGGCTTCGGACGATGTGAAGTCGTCTGGGCAAGACCAATTATTGGATTCCACGGCCCGTTCATCAGATAAATTTGTCGATTCGATCGGGGTGAATACCCACCTGGATAGTAATTTGGAGAACAGTACCTTTGACTCGATACTGCTTGGCAAAATTAACGGCGCTGGCATTCGTCATGTCCGGGAAGCCTTACTTGATTACAACTATTACCGCCAACGCCTAAAGCAAATGAGCGATTCTGGCATTAAATTGGACTTAGTCGTCGATAAAAATCTAGCTACCCCGACGCATCTACCATCGATCGACTCCACGGTCAACTTGGTTAATACCTACATTTCCCAAGGCGTAAAGATTAACAGCATTGAATTACCGAACGAATACAATAACTCTCGATTAGTATGGAATAACTTGCCGCCACCGAGCGATTGGCCGAAATGGCTCTTTGAGTTCAGCCGAGATTTTTCAAACAGGATCAAGAACAATCCATCTACCCCCAATATTACTGTCGTCGCCCCGACTTTAGTGACTTATGCCGCGGTGCCGTTGTTGGAGCAAGCTGGACCAATCAAAAATTATGTTGATTACGGCAATGTCCACTGGTACTGCCACTTTCTTTCCGACCCCAACGCACCTGGACTCGGCAATCTATGCAACCTCGACTCTGATCTAGCCAATTTCGGTCGACCCTACGCCGGCAAGCCGATTATGATTACCGAGACCGGCATTGCCACTTCATCGAATATCGCCGGTGAACCAGCTCAATTCCAATCGAGATTACTCTCGGAAGCGGTGGCTAGTAAATATCAGTCACGTCGGTTGCTCGAACTTTTCAATCGAGGTATTGCCCGAACCTATCTTTTTGAGCTCTACATCCGCCCCAGCGCCACGCCGACGAGTATCGATTATTACTTCGGCTTGATCGACAAAAATGGACGGGAGAAGCCGGCCTTCACGACAATAAAGAATATGATTACGCTGACAAAGGACGCTGGGGCAGACTTTACGGCCGGGAAGTTGAAGTATCGCCTGCAAGGGCCATCGTCGCTCCGCCAAACCCTGCTCCAGAAGCGAAACGGCCAGTTCCTGCTTTGGCTTTGGAACGAAGTTGATAGTACACAATCTGTCAGCCCTCAAGGGGCAACAGTGACATTTAACCAGGCGGTGATGGATCTGAAAACTTACGATCCATTAACATCGACTAACATTGTGGCCCAGGCAAGCTCAGTTGGGCAGATTGAAATCCAAGTGGCTGATTCACCGGTGTTGATAGTGCTGTCACCCTCGGCTACACCGCCACCCTCCACGGGTGGAGGGTCAACAGGCGGTCAGGGCGGCACGGTCGAGAACGGTCAGGGCGGGACAGTCAAGATTGATCAAAACGGCGTGGTCATCCAGGACTCTAACGGTCGCCCTGTCGCTACCAAAGTCACCCGACCCAGCTCCGGCCAGTTGGGGCAAATAACTGTCGAAGACCATAATATATTTATTCTGCCAGCTGTCCTCCACCCAAATTTACCTCGGCAGGCACTCTCCCCTAGTCAAGCGTTCGGCATGGCCGTCCTGATTGTCGGCGTCGTGATGTTGCTCGCCAACTTGGTGCGATTAGTCTTGGTGATCCGAAGAATCATCGTCAAGTAGCCCGACTTGAGTAAAGTCTGAAGTAACAAGTCTAAAGTCTGATTTAACTATCAAGTGCCAAGTATCAAGTACAAACTGATTGGAACTTGTTTAACCATATTCCACACCCGGTGTGGAATATGGGGGTAATGGTAGTTGGGACGAGGAGACCAGCTATGAGGACCTATTTCTTCGGTGCGGGCAGAGTTAGGCCGTTTAGTTTCCAGACCCCATCTACTTTCGCTAGGTGAACGGCACCAAGTCCGGGCTCTTCTTCTTTCTTGGTTGAATTGAAAGTCAGGGTTCCGGTGAAGCCGTCGCCTTGAAGGGCTCCACCAGGAGCGACGACATTTCGCGCCAAGAACGACTTAGCGGTGTTGACGGCAGATGTCAGGTCTTTGACGGTAGTTTTTTCTTTAAAATCGGCCGAGCCGCTGTTAAATAGCTCCTGGATCTTTCCTTGCTGAGCCAGAGTTACACTCGACTCGATGAGTTTCTTGATTGGTTCAAACTCGGCAGTGGCAGTGGCGTCTTCAACTCCAACTAGTGTTGCGACAACTTCGTAGTAGGCATCACTATTGCTTTTGGAGGCCACCATGACTGGATGGGCTCCGCCGTAGACAAAGAGTTGGCGAACTAACTGGCCGTCCTTGTGAACAGTAATCGTGGCGGCTCGGTACTTACCAGGCATTGAGTATTTAATCTTGATATCCTCGCTCAAATTCTTTTTCAAGTCGGGTAGTAAGGTTTTCTTGATGTATTGCTTGACGCTGCCGTTATCGTTCGGCGTAATCTGGGCCATCGGCTGGACGGCGACAATGGCGGCGTCAAAGAGCTGTTCGAAATTGTCAATCTTCAGATCGCTCAACCCATTAGGAATGAGCAACTGAACACCGTCTAAGGTGGACTCGTCAATGGTGTAGGATTTAGGAACCGCAAAGACATAATTGGCGCCAAAACTAATGTAGCGGGCGTCGTCAGCGTAGGTTTCCCTCGCTGTTTTCAGTAAATCTTCTTGATTCGGACTGCGTTGACTAAACTGGAAGCCGAAGTATCCGCCCCCGGCAACGACGGCCGCGACGATTAAAATAACCAACCAGCGCCGTAATTTCTTGCCGAAACCACCGGCGACGCGATCAGTGTCGGTAACATTTTGCGTGTAAGGACTACTGTTTATCATTTACCACCTTTCATCATAATTAATTCAGATACAATATTAGTCTCCATTTTTCTCACATTAGCACAACGCAATACCTTCATCAACTCTCGCTACTTAGGAGATTCTTGGGTGGCACCGGTAATAGTTCCGCTAGGTAGCTGGAGGGTGAGAAGCTTCCACTCCCCGGTATTTTTACGGAAAACAAGAGTCCCGGTTTTGTTATTAGCGGGGTTTTTAGAGTCAATATAGTGAATTGTGGCGGTCATTTCGTCTTTAGTTAAGTTAACGCCGGAAACCTTAACTTGCAGGGTGAAGATATCTTTTGATTTGTCGGCCAGCCGATTTATCGCCTCAACGCTCGTTGCACCCCGGAAATCTTCATGAGCAAGACGGTACATATCGTCAAACATCCGATTATTGAGCATATATGATTGAGCTAGCACCTGGAGCTTCATTTTATCGTAATCAGAGAATTTGGCCGAGGCCTGACCGACCGATGCTCCAATACTCCGAAACGCCTCACTGTCGTCTTTGGAGATAACGGCGACAGATTGCGGCAAGTTAATAATATATTGGCGACGAACTACCGTCCCGTCCTTTTTAGCGGTTACTTCCGCCACTCTCACCTGGTCACTCTGACGGTTGTCGAAAGTGACCTCGGCCGTACCCTTGAAAGCGCTCTCGGCCGATGGCTGGACAGATTCATTGATATACCGCTCAAATGCTCCGTTGTCGCCATTGAGTGGTATCAGCGCTTGAACGGCGATTGCCCCGTCATTGAAAATATCATCGAGAGTGTTGGTTTTGATGGCGGCGCCGAAGTTATAGAGAAACTGCCCGCCGGCAACGAGCCGGTCGTCGACGGCCTTCTGTTTCGGTACTTCGTAGTAGTAGTCGTCAAAACTAATGTAGTAACTTTTTTTCTGGTCGATTGTCTGGACGATTGCCCGCGAAGAGTTGGTGAATTGACTAATAATAAAACCGCCGAAAAAGAGTCCAACCGCGATCAGTAGAGCTAAAAACAATCTCAAACCCATCTTATTTGCGGGAAAGCTAATCCTCATCGATAGTTAATATCATAACAGCGTCAGTCTCGGTGGTCTAGATTAACCAAAAAAGGGCCGAAGCCCTTTTTTGGTAGCGTACCTGTAAGTATCAACTAGTTTATGGTCGGGTTCATCAACTGGAAGTTGGTCCCGTTGTACACCAAGTGAGCAACCGATGCTGCAGGGATGTCACCAGTAGCTAAGACCGTGGCGGCCCGCTTGATGATTGTTGCCGCAGCGATACCGTTGACGGCAATTGTAGCCCCGTCAGTGTTTACAGTGTTGGCATACATGAATACCTGCAGACCCGCGATGAGGCCAGTGACAACCGGAGCCATCGTAACTACATAGGCATCACTTACTTGGGCGTCGACTGCGTAGTTGAAGGCACCGTTGACGACAACATTTGCCCCACCTAGTCGAATCGTACCGACTTGAGCGCCAGTGTTGTCACCCATAGTGATGACATTGGCAACATCACCAGTGGCAAGGTTAACCGTCTGAATGGCGGCACCTGTACCAATAGCAATCGTTCGAGCGTCAGCTGTTGTACCTAGGTTCAAGCCACCAGAACCTGCGTGAACGGTGGTTGCTCCGGTACTAGTTGTGGCGTCACCGATAATAATGGTGTGGCCACCCGTAGCAGCACCAGTAGCGATATTCAACACCTGGTCAGCTGCGCCAGTCACAAAGCTGGTTGTTCGCGCATCAGCCGTTGTACCGAGGTTGAAGGCACCAGTTCCGGAGTGAATCGTTGTTGTCGAGGCACCACCAGCGGTAGCGTTACCCATAAGAATGGTCTTAACGGCGTTGCCTGTGGCGATGTCAATCTCTTGTGCGCCGGTGCTAGCACCAATGGTGATTAAGCCTGTGCCAGCTGTACCACCGAAGACCACCGTACCACTCGTTTGAGCGGCGCCGATAGTAATGACGGAAGTAGCGGCAGTAACAAGAGCGAAGTTACCCGTACCAACATTCAAGGTTATCGCAGCCGCACCGGTTGTTGAACCGATGGTGATAAGATTCGCGGCCGCGCCAGTACCGAAGTTCATAGTTTGGACAGCTGCACCAGTACCAACATTGAAAGTGTTGGCAGCCGCACCAGTACCAATAGCAAAGGTGCGAGCGTCAGCGGAAGTACCAAGGTTGAAACCGCCTGTGCCGACACCGAGGGTCATGGCCCCAGCGGCACCGACAGTGTTGTTACCGATATTGACAACATTAGCGACATTAGCCGTACCAATGTTGATTGTCGAGACACCACCGGTTGCGAGGGCACCAGCAATGTTGATTGTCTGTGCACCACCAGAAGCGGCGCCAGCAACCGTACCGTTAGCAACATTGATTACGCCAGCGGCAATAACGCCGCCACCGATCCACACGCCGCCGGTCGTCAAGCCTTGACCGATCGAAATGTTACCTGTTGTCGTATTCGGGAACAGTTGGTTAGGCGCAGCGGTTGTCGAGGTCAAGCCACCATTGATGATGGTCTGGCTTGTCGTGGCTGCAGCGTTACCAATTGTGAAGTTACCAGTTGTCAAAGCACCACCAGTTGCAATCGAACCGGTTGTTGTGCCGTTGAACAAGGTGTTCGCGGCAGTCGTACCACCGTTTACAACGGTAATACCGCTTGTGGCGGCAGCGTTACCAATTGTGATGTTACCGGTTGTATTACCAGCACCAAGTGTGATCGAACCAGTTGTTACACCAGCGAAGATCGTGTTGGCAGCAGTTGTACCACCGTTAAGTACTACCGCACCGGTTTGGGCGGCGGCACCTAGAGTATAAGTACCAGTCGTTAAACCAGCACCCATGGTGATCGAACCAGTTGTTGTGCCAGCGAAGACCGTGTTAGCAGCAGTTGTACCACCGGAGAGCGCGGTTACACCAGTCATAGCAGCGTTACCCAAGGTAAGAGTACCTGTGGTTAACGAGCCACCGATGCCGATTGTCGAGGTAGTCGAACCGTTGAACAAGGTGTTTGCTCCACCAGTTAAGCCACCGTGGATGACTACATTCCCTGTTTGGGTCGCAATACCAACGGTGATAGTACCGGTTGTTTGAGCACCACCGACAGTAATGTTACCTGCGGTGAGGTTGTTGAACAGTAACCCATTAGTTGTCACAGCCGTACCGTTATATGTGGTGGCAGTGACGGTGGTAGCCGCAACGACATTGAATGTCGGTGTGCCTGTGAAGGTGATTGTGTCAGCAGCAGCATCACCTAGTACGACACTACCGTTTAATGTCGTGACACCAGCAACTGTTAGGGCGCCGCTGTCAGTGACATCACCAAATTGACCAACACTGAAGACGGTTGTGCCAGCAGCGCTGTTCAAATTCAAGATATTGGTGTTACTACCAGATCCGTTTTGGATTGTCAAAGGCACAACGACGGCGGTTGGCATCAGTGTCTGGGCCGTTGCCGGAGCCAATGCTACTGCACCAGAAGCGACTGGCAAACCAGTGAAGGTAGCACCAGCTTTGAAGACGAAGCTTGAGGCGTCGAAGAAGAGCTGGTCATCGGTGTTGATGTGCAGGTTACCGTTGTCATACAACTGGGAACCACCCCAGCCACCTTGCGCATTCAAGAGGTTAATTTGCCCCTGTACACCATTACTGGGTTTGACCCAGAATGTGCCGACGACATTGTCAGCGGAGGCGGCCAACGCCGCCATGGGAGTCACAGCTACTAAAGCTGCTGCGAAGATGGAAGCAGTGGCCACTCCCACTAATAAGCCAATGCTTTTTTTAATGAATGATATGTTTTTTATTTTTTCCTCCTTTTTCTTATATTACTTGTGTATCTAGCTGACTGTTGTCGACCAGTACAAACCAACTACTCACTATTCTACTATGGGCGAAGCTGGGAACTTGTCAAGACCCTCCCCAACAGGTTTGGATTGTCTACCGATGCACTGAAAAACAATCAAATACCCGACGGAAACCTAAGAGAGACCTCGACTGTTCCACGATCCAAATTTTAGCAAAAAAAGCAAGATTTGATTTTTGGCCGAAAAATACTAATATTGGTGACAGTGGCTGATCAATGACTGACACAGTCAGTTCGGGCGTAGCCGTACTTGTAACAAATTAATCTAGAAATAGGAGACAATAGAATGAATAAAAGACTTTTCGGAACAGTTCTCGGCCTAATCGTTGTTATCGCCGTGCTTTGGTCTGGGTACTCATCGTGGCAGAGTCGCCAGCCAAATACTTCGGGGCCTCGACAAGCCATCTTTTTGGGTGACGGTCAGACCTACTTCGGCTACGCTAGCAGCCTGCAAAATCAGATTGTCACGCTGGTAGATGTGTATTACCTACTTCCGGCTAGCTCAACAGACAAAACCCCAATCCCTACCACGGCTCAGAAGATCGATCTTATCAAACTCGGGCTTGGTGGTGAAAATGACTTAGTCGGTGCTACAGACAGGATGGAGATAAATCGTGACGCTATCAAATATATAGAAGTTATGAAGGACGACTCTCAAGTCAATCAAAAGATAAAAGAATACCTCAACAAGAAGTAGTAGAAGTCTTAATTTTACGGAAAGCGGGGGTTCCCAGGCGTTTGCCTGGGAATCTCTTTGCTCATTGCACTCAAAATTACACAGCCCAACCTGTTGCCACCCGGCGGGTGCACAGGGGTAGTAGCTAGCTGTTAAATACTTCAGTGATCGTGGCGGTCGTTAATGGGCGATTACTAGTATAGATAAATAGCTCTTGGACAGATTTTGGTCCCCGGATTTTGACCCGGATTCCGGCCGGAACATCACTAATTTTGAAACTCTTACCAACAGGTGGCGATTTCACCCGCTTAATGACGCCAAGAACGATCTTACTGACACAATCAAGCGAACTCGCGGCTTCAATCACACTTTCAGCAACATCGATCCTGCTGGTATGAGAGCCCGATATTTTCCTACCAATCAAGTGAGACATTTATGACCACAGTATGCCAGAACAATCGGAACAAGCGAGCAATGTTTCGCCGAAAGATGATAATATTTACCTATGAAACTCGCTTGCGGAAACCTGAAAGATACGGGAATTGTTCGGCATCTTCTCCCAAGACAAAAGGTTAATACTAAGGTCTGATGACAGCGTTTACCCTGCTAGTCTTACTAATTCTTACGGTATTTGTTCTCTTTTGGCAGGGGTCATTACTGATTGCCACGATTGCCGGCTCGCCGATCGTTTACGCCAGCCCAAAAGCAATTCGCGACTGTTGGAAATTAGCTGGATTATTACCCGGCCAGACGGTCTTCGATCTCGGCTGTGGCAACGCTCGGTCACTAATTCTGGCTTCGGCGGAATTCGGGGCGAAGGGTGTTGGCGTCGATCGATCGTACTACGGCTACTGGCGAGCGAAAATAAATGTTTGGCTCGTTGGGCGGTCGAAAAATATCAAAATTGTTCGGGGCGATTTTAGTCAGGTTGAGCGTCAGCTGGCAACGGCTGATGTTGTTTATCTCTATTTACTTAACGAAACTCTCGCCCAAATCGAGTCCTGGCTGTTCCAGCACATCGGAGAGAAAACTGTTGTAGTTTCGCTCGCCTTTTCTTTCCCTAATCACCAACCAACCAAAACCTCCGAAACGACAAATCTTGGCAGAAAGACAACGATTAGACTGTACCGGCTCGAGGCGTAGTAACTCGTATCAATTGCCTGTCGGGAATTCGGCTGCCTGAATTATTACTCGAGTTTTGACAAACAGTTGACCGCTCGAACCTAATACTCTACATTCGCTCTAGCTACGAAAACCATGGGGTGAGTAGGGCACTTTTCTAGGAGGAGCGGATATGTCAACGAAACGACAGAATCCTGTCGACAAAAACGGGTGGTTCGATTCGCACGTTCATTTGGATAGGGCGAGAACCTATGACGACATCTATTTTGCGCACGAGGGTGGAATGTCAGCTTTCGTCGACATCCCATTGAGGCGCAAACAAACGACAACGGGAGTCCTTCATCGAGGTCTTGCCTACACTGAAGATAACCTCTTCAAGAGAATGAGATCGGTGATTGAGGACAAAATCGCCGGCGGCGAGGCGGGGATGAACGCCATCATCGACTGCTCTGTCGATATTGGAGACCGTGCTTTTCGGGTTGCCAAGGCACTGCAAGCGGAGTACCTTCCTAGAGGTTACGACCTTCAGGTCGGTGCCTATCCGATTTTTGGCTTCAAAGACTGGGGATCGGATCGCTACCAGTTGATTCGCGATCTCGCGCCTGAAGCAGATTTTCTCATGGGTCTACCGGAGCGCGATGACGATCATCCGATTGGTTTTGACGGCCATCTTCGGGTACTGCTCGATCTTGCGCTCGAGTTCAATATTCCTTTGCAGGTTCACGTCGATCAGACCAATACCCCAGAGGAAAACGGAACCGAACGACTCATCGACGCGGTCAAATGGACCTACACCGCGGCGGGAGTGAAGAACCCGCCAAAGGTTTGGGCGGTGCATGCGATCTCGCCATCTGCATACGGCGAAGAGCGTTTCAAACGGGATGCTGACGGATTGCTCGAACACAAGATCGGGGTGTACGCCTGCCCGCACGCAGCGCTGTCGATGCGACAGATGCGTAACCATGTCGGGCCAACGCGCAACTCGATTGCGCGTGTATGCGAGCTACTGTATGCAGGTGTTGAGGTTCGGATTGGGACTGATAATCTCAACGATCTCTTCATGCCGCTACCGGAAGATGTCCTGCTTCGCCGGGAATACGATATTTTGGCCTCAGCGCTACGGTTCTATAACCGAAGCGTTCTAGACAAGATCTTCGCCGGTCAAGAGCTTAACGAGACTGACCGCCAGGCGATCCAGCGTTCAATCGACGGCGACCGTGAGGCGTTCGGCCTTACATAGCTCTTCGGACCACTTGTCCAGCGCCTCGGCCGTTTACGGTCGGGGCGCTTCTTTTACTTCTCGTTCGCTAGCTGCTCGTTAATTTCAGCAACAAGTTGCGGGCCTTCGAAGATTAGACCGGTGATTAGTTGGACAAGATCAGCCCCGGCGGCAAATTTGACTTTGGCATCCTCGACACTGAACACCCCGCCGCAGCCGATAATGGCGAAGCGAGCCCCGAATTTTGATCGAATTAGTTTAATTAGCTCGGTTGATCGATCGCGCGTCGGCCGGCCGCTAAAATTGCCCGGACCGCATTTGGCCAACTCCTCCTTATATATAGAAGGGTTATTACGATCGCGCTGGAGGTTGCCGATGACTAAGCCAGAGATAAACGAAAACTTGCTGGACATATCAGCGATATCGATCAGTTCGTCGTCAGTGACGCTAATCGGGCATTTGATGAAAATCGGTCGGCTGATGTTTAGCTCTTCTAGGCGTCCGAGTAGTTTACTTAACGAGGAGGGTGTGTAAAACGAAATGTGTTTTTGGACATTAGGACAGCTAATATTCAGCTCGTAATAGCGGCATTGGTGGGGGTGACTCTCTGCGTATGTGAAACAGGCCACCATATCGTCAATCGCCCTCTCTTCGGTATCGATTTTCGGGGAATTTGTCTGGCCGATACTCAAGCCCACCGGCATCCTAGACGGTAATTTCTGTAGTCGAGGCAGAGTTTTAACGATCCCGTCATTTTTGAAACCCTTATTTACCAAGAGAGACTGGGATTTGACCAACCGCCCTAACCACGGTCGGGGATTGCCGGCACAGGGTAGATTGGTAATCGTCCCAACGGTAGCAAATCCAAACCTGAGCGCTTCTAATACCCAGGGCAATTTGGCTTGGTAATCAAAACCAGCCGCTAAGCCGATCGGCGAGGGAAATTCGATACCAGCCACCACTTTTTTGAGGTTTTGAGATCTCTTGCCAAAAAAACTTCTGATCACTGACAGCATTGCTTGACGACGGCCAATTCTTTCCCCGAGTAGCGTCATTTTTTGATGGGCAACTTCCGGATTGTGCCTAAATAAAATTGGTCGGACCAAAAATTTGTAAGTGCTTGCAACCAAAGATGTAGTTAATCGACCCATCGATTCTGATTCTACCCCCGAGCCTCAAAATGTCGAGCTTAATCAAAAAATATGTAAGATGAGAATATGTGGCGATCGTGGAAATTCTGGGTTGGGGTCATACCGCTCGGGCTGATCATCGTTTTTGGTGGCTATATCCTTACTCATAGTGGCTACGGAATTGATCGCAGTAATTTGCCGCAATTTATTGAAGCTGATTTTGTTGATTTGTCGAAGATTTACTCAATCTCTAAATTCCGTTCTGGTGAGGGGCATGACTTCTCCGGCAATGGTGAAACCTGTCGAAGCATGAAACATTACTTCACGCCGCAACGAAACGAGAGTGTCCAGTGGCGCGAGGTTAATGGCCAGCAACTCCCACCGCTACCCGATGGCAAAACCGATATCCTGATCTATAGCCCAGTTGATGGCCGAATTATGAGCATGAGCGACGAAAACACCCCGATTGGTAAGCAGATTTCCATTATTCCCACCCAAGAAAGCCAGTTTAATATTCGGTTATTCCATATCTACCCACTAGAAGGTATAGGAAGTGGTAGCCAGGTTAAAGCTGGTCAACAAATTGGGGTGATCGGTGCTAACCAAGGAACAGATATTGCTATCCAAGCTGGGGCGATGCCGTGGAATGATACATTCATCTCGTACTTCGATGTGATGTCGGATTCACTCTTTGCCACTTACCAAGCTCGTGGGGTTAGTTCACGGAGCGACTTCATTTTTACGAAAGAGTATCGTGACGCCAATCCGCTCCAATGCAACGGCGAGCAGTTTGTTCGTTCGGGCCCTTACGACTACTCTGCGAACGATGTTCAGCTGACGGGATATGTTGAGCCTAATGATAGCAACTCGTCCTCTGGAGGTAATTCTAGCACCAGCAATCTGGTGATTGATCTGTCGAACGACGATGACGGCAGATCGATCGAACTCAAAACTGGCCAGACGCTCTTTCTGACCGCCCTCCAGAAAACCTGGCCATTAGACTTGAACGATTACGACCAGACGATTCTTAAAGAAGTCGGCAACACCAACCAATACCAATTAGAGCGTCAGCTCCAGGCTCTCAAAAGCGGCCAAACCGATCTGAAAGTGATGCTGACCGCCGAATGTGCGATTCCCAGGGAAGACTTCCGACGCTGCCTGGTTGCTAGCCAACTACTAACACTCAAGATTATTACTAAGAGCCTGACAAAATCTAACCGTAGTATACAATAATAAAACAAGACAGCTGGCCGGTTAAAACTTCCCCATTTCGGCTGCAAACCACTCACCTCAAACGATCTAGTGAGAGGCGAGTGAAACGACATCACTCCTCGCCGTATCTCGATATGGCTCGTTGGTCTTCGCGGTTTTCGCTCGAAATGGGTTCGTTTTTCCTCGGCCTTAGATTTTGTCAGGCTCTAAATGAAGCGTTGGTGGGTAATTGGAGTCGGGGTTGTACCAACGCTATCGGAGTTGATCATCCCGAACCTGACTTGCCCGCCTTAGCAATAACGAAGACGGGAAATGCCGTGCTAATTTTGTCCAGTGGTGTCGCGATGCAGAATTGAGGCCGCCAAGGTTTGGTAGGGAATTCCCTCTCGTTGTGCTCGCACCTTCAGCTTTTGCAGAACCCGTTCTGACAAACGAATATTGATATTTTTTGTCTTATTCAGGGTAGCGCGGGCCGACTCCCGGAGTTTACTTTTGGTTTTGCCCAAATCCCCAACTGACTGCCAGTCGCCTCGCTCTACCGAGTCGAGTAGCTCTTGCTCCTCTTTGTCTAGCTCAAAATACTTCATTTTATGAACCTCGGTGAGTAAATAATCGCGGGTACGCTCATAGCTCTCGTCGACAGGCGGCTCGACATCGAAAATGTAATCGTTTTCATTTATTTCTCCTTTTTAATTAAATATCTTTTAGTCATTTTCCGGCTGGGAAATATGGTTTTGAAGAAAACCTTGTCGTCATCTTCGACTAGCGGTACCAGATAAGCGTACTGGCTGATCTCGATCACCAGTATCAACTGATGTTGGTAGCGAGATGAGTTGGGATGGTAGAGTACATCAAGAATCCTTCCTTCGTCGACCGCCACGACCACATCTTCAAAACAAATCTCGCGCTCTTCTCTTAATTTGCGGTTTTTCACCTCGTCCCAGTCAAAGTATTTCACTAATCAAAAGTATGACAAAGAGTATGCATTGTCAATGGAGATTCTACTCCCGAACCCGTTAGTCTTCCATAGTTCGTTAGGACGACGGAGGCGGGAAATGTCGAGTCCCGAATTGTAAAAGAGTTATTAGGATAAGTTGGACGCTATCCAATCAAAAAGCTTTTGATTATAACTGGCTAGCTCCTGTTCAGTCGCTTTTCCTAGTGAGTGTGGAATGTCTTCTACAATAACCTCTGGATGAAGGGCGTTAGCATACGCATCGGTCGTTTCTTTTGGGATCCGTTCATCTCTTTTATGAACAACCAGTAACACCTTGCCCTCAAACTGTGCAGCACGTTCCAGTAGCGGGTGTTTAGCTAAGGCTTCGACATCGCGCCTAAGGGAGTAGGTAGCATTTTCATCCCATTTCTTAGCTGGAGTATAAAAGTCTACCGGCCTATAAATTGCCGGGGCTTGTAGAATAAGACCATCAAAGTTTTTGTATTTGGTAAGCTGAGTTGCCAAGAAGCCGCCATAACTAGAGCCAACGACAAAGAATCTACGACTAGGGTATTTTTCTTTCATCCAGTCGAAGACAGTAATCACTTCCAAGAAGTGCTGGGCTGGACTTAAATCCTCTATGTCAAACGGACTATCGCCGTGCCCGGTGTAGTCGAATATCACCGAGGTAATGCCCAAGTCCTGCGCCAGTCTTGGTAAAAATTCTTTGTAACGTGGTTTACTGCTGCTGGAAGTCCGGCCAATCAGGAAGAGTGCCACGACACTATCCTTGTTACCTTTGTAAATATCAGCCTTTACGGCATATCCCTTACATTCGATGTCGATGGTCTTTGGCTCCATTTCCTAAATTCTACTCCCGAACCCGTTGGACCGCCAGAGTCCGTAGGACGGCGGAGGCTGAAAATGTCGAGTTAGTACTCGTTCGTCTCGCCGTCGGCGATGACGGCAAAGTTAATACCATCCTTGGGCAGAACTTCTGATGGGACGCGGTAAGCGATACCCGGAGATTTCAAGCCCCCGTCGTGTACAGGAAAGGCGTGCTTGGGTTTGAGCGCCAATGCGTAATCAATTGCTTCACTGATTTTGATCCACGGTCCAGCGACGGGCAAGGCCAGAACCTCAATTGGTTTCTTCGGATCAATCAAAGCGTCACCCGGGTAAAATAATTTATTGGCAATAAAGAAGCCGGTATTTAGGACTCGTGGCCAGGTTTTGTAGATTTCGGCGTGTGGCTGTTCAAATGCTTCTAGGACAACCCCGCTAGAGTTACTCTTCTCGCCGTTCTTAACGAGTTCGTAGCCAATTCCGGCTTCGTCGAGTAGCTTGGCCACGGCCGTATTGGTGATTATTATTGCCTCTGGGTTGTTGTTCAAAACGATTTTCAGTGAATCAATATGCAAGTGATCTTGGTGCTCGTGGGTGATCAAAATTACATCAATATTCTTCAGCTCTTCCTGGGGTTCGGTTGTATAACTTCCCGGATCGGTGAGGAGCCGTAAACCATTTTCCTCAATTAACAAACAACAATGCCCAAGTTTAGTTATTTTCATTTGCTCTGGGGGTGGTCACCTACGCTCCTCCACCTTCGCTCTTTGAGCTTCGGCGGGACAAGTCAAGCTTCGGCAGACCGGAACGACCGCCATTGACATCTTTCACCAAGGCATTAGAAATTAATCTTTTATAGGCAAATGCTCTGCCGGAACCACTTTTTAGATATCGCTCAAAATCACTCGCTTCTTTCATTGTGCTGAATGCACCATACCACACTAGCTTCCACGGGCGATGAGGTTTTGTTGACTCGACGGAACCGGACTCATGGAGCTCAAACCTCTTCCCTAAGTTCTGTGTGGAACCGTAATAGAAAATATGTGATTTTGAGCTCAATAGTATATAGCAATAATACATCTGTTTGCTGGCTTGCTCTTCCGTAGCTTTAGCGAAGGAGAGCTTGCCATGCTGAAATCATAGCAAAGACTGGCTTGCCATGCTGAAATCATAGCAAAGACTGGCTTGCCATGCTGAAATCATAGCA
>ERZ1292629.27-Hain-H43-01um-R1-27-length-144308-cov-155_pt1 | contig 144308 bp, 193 predicted proteins | sample MGYA00564399_ERZ1292629 | MGnify/ENA primary metagenome ERZ1292629 (study PRJEB36523, sample SAMEA6512636) | groundwater metagenome | collected 2019-01-08 | study: AquaDiva: Metagenomics assemblies of 32 groundwater samples | reverse complement strand
CCCGCACCACCAGCCGCACCCGCACCACCAGCCGCACCCGCACCACCAGCCGCACCCGCACCACCAGCCGCACCCGCTGGTCCAACTGGTCCGGCAACCGCAGCTTCGGCATCCACGTTGCGCGGAACGGCAGCATCGCCAAATAACACCTTGCCCAGCCTGGGGAATCGTTCGCCGAACACGGGCGCGAATTTAGCCAGGTCCTCGCGGGCGGCCGCAAAGTTCTCGGCCATCTGGCCGAGCCGTGGAAAGGCACGGCGAAACACCTTGCGCCCTGCCTGCCAGACACGCGACTCCCACGGATTTTGCTGTTGATCGCCGTCTCTTTGTCCACCGCCAGGTCCGAGGTTTACGGGAGACGGGGCCGCGGCCCCCTGCTGGCCTGCCTGGGTGACTTGGGCGGGCGACAGGCCGGATGGCGCGTTCACCAGTTCCTGTGTCGGGCTCGCGCCCGCTTTCATGCTAGCCAGCGCCTGTTGCGCATCCTCTTCACTCAGGCCGGTATTGCGCAGGTCCTGCAACTGTTTTTCGTCATCGACACCAACACCCGCCTGTTGTGGCGGAGCCTGCGCGCTGGGCTGCACCGCCCGCGCGTGCGTGCTGACCACCACCGGAGATACCGAGGGCCTGGCCGGTGGCGGGCCGGTTGGCGCCGCTGCTCGGTGCGTGCGCACGGACGACAATGCAGAAAGAGCACTTAAGTCACGGTTACTGAGTAACCCCAGTTCCTTCGCCCGAGGCTGATATATCGGATCGGAAAAGGATTTGGGATCGGCTGGTGTAGCATCGGGGATGCGCGGCTCTAGGTGCCGAATGATGGCCCGCTGCTGGAGTAGTTTGTAAAATTCGGCAGGAACATGGAGTTCGGGTATGCCAGCTTGGTCAGGGTTTTTGATTTCCGCCGATGTGGCGGTGTCTGACGGTTTGATGGCTGGAGACTGCACGCCATGGACGTTGGGAGTGTCTATGCTGACCAGTCTTGACCCATATTGCTTCACATAATTTTGGTATGTAGTCCAGCTTTGTCCGTGTTGCTCACTGATCGTACCTGCGACTTGCTGTTTTACGTCAGCAAGCAGTTCTTTAATGGCTGCTTGGTGCTCTGGCTGGACAATGCGATGCGAACCGGTTGGGTCCGGCGTTAGAGAGTGTTGCCAGGGGCTTCCTGGCGTTGTTTTGGTGCTGGGGATGTCTCGATGGATGTCGTATCTGACCGGACTTTGCGACAGCAAGGCATCCAAAACGTCCTGCGGCGTGGCGTCTGAGGTCGCGGACGTTGCTGGCGGCGAGGTTGGCGCGGCCGGCGCGAACCGTCCCGCCTGCAAAGCGAGGTGCCGATCGTATTGGGCGCGATGCTCGGGATTGAGTAAGGCAGTGCCAGCTTGGCGGATTTCGGCTAGACGTGCCAGCCGCATCTGTTGACTCGATTCACCCGGTTTGGAACTCTGCATGTTCCTGGCTTGCGCGATCTCATCGCGTACGGCTTGACGGATCTCGTCTGCCGTGGCTCGGGGATCGACGCCCAGCTGGTCGTAGAACGACCGTGTCGCAGGGGGCGGGCGCAGACCGTCCTCCGCCGCTTGCACGCCGGCTTCCACCTCGGTGCCGCCATCGGTCGGGGGCGCGGTCGCCGCGTCAGAGGACGACATCGTCGCCAGTGCGTCCGTGCGTTTCAGAGCTTTGTCGAGTTGATTGGGCGTGGGGCTGCGCTGGCCCCAGGGCGTGCGCGACAGCAGGCCGCCGAAGAGACTGCGGAGGGCGTTGAGCAGACCGGAGAACATGTTCATCGTCCGAGTTCTCCGCGCATGGTCGCCTGCATTTTCTGTTCGATCGCCTGGTTGAACTGGTCCATCTGCCGCTGCTCCCGGCCCTGCTCTTCGGTTAGCGCTAGCGCGTCATACCAGGTTTCGCCAAGCAACTCCCGGCTGAACGCGGCTTGCGCGGCTAAGAGGATGGTGTAGGCGCGGCGGCGGTCGACTCGGCCGCTGTTGAGCACGAGTCCGCAACGGGTGGCGTGGTCGAGGCAGGCGGGGTCCCCGAGGATGTCGAGTCCGTAGGTGGCGACTTGGTCGGCGACGGCTCGTGCTTTTTTTTTAAGCTCAGCATGTAGCCGATGAAGTCGGCCAGCAGCCAGTTGACCTGCGCTACGGTCAGCCCCGTCCGGCGCCTGCCATCATAGGGCTGCACATTGAACAGGCGGTTGACGAGCGACTGGACGACCATCATGGCCTCGGGGTCGCCATTCATCGCCTTGCCGAGGTCTTCTTTGAGCGAGAACTCTTTGTCGCCACAGACGGCAAACCAGACGGGCAGCGGGTCGATCGTCTGCCAGCGACGGCCGTCCCAGTAACGAAAAATGTCCCGCCGCGCGGCGGCCGAAGAGGCGGCGGCGCGGCGGGACACGAAGTTGCGAAGCCAGTCGAACATGATAGGGCTTGTCCCTTGCGAGGTTGGAGGTCAAAGAAAGGGTTACTGCGTGCAGGAAATGGTGCTTTCGACCAGCGTGAACAGTTGCCGGTTGGTGCACACGTCGTTCAGTCGTGCGATCCAGCCCGCCACGTATTTACGATGCCGCGTGCTGGAATTAAATTCTTGCGCATGGCCCAAATGTGCGTATGCGAACGTGATTTGCTCTTTGGTGCCGTTCAACTCCAGTGGGCCGTACAGATTATCCTGGTAGACGAACGAACCGATTTCTGGGAGCATGCCTACCGCGCCGGCCGCGTCGTAGGACGACAGGGCATTGACCAGCGTGTCGTCGTACTTAGTGAACACCACCTGGATGTTGGCGATGGCCCCCAGTAGTTGCCGTTCAGCGAACGGTCCAGCTAGTCCACCCCAGGCGTCGGTGTGGATGTCGTCAAAAAACGGCTGGATCTGGATCGTGACCTTGTCTTCGGCGTACCCGAGGTTGGCATTGTCCCATTGGACCAGCACCGGTCCGGCCATTTGAAAAGCAAGTGCCATGTGGATGTTCTCCGCTATTCAGTTGTGCGTGCCGCTTGCCGGTCGTCGTCGTCGTGATCAGTGTTAGCCGCGATTGGTGGGCTGTCGGTCGATCGTGGGCGGAATATGCCGCCCCATGCGTTCGGTGATCAGGTTGCGGGTCTCCGCCGCGTAGGAGGTCGGCCCGTTAATGGTCGGCGTCTGCTTGGCCACGTTTTCGGCCACGTTGAAGATCCTCTTGCCCGCCCGCAGATCCTCCAGGTGCTTGTCGGCCCGCTCCAAATAGGCTTGGGCAGTCTGCACGTGTACGCCCGGCCGGCGCTCGAACAATTGCGCCATGGCCACGGTGCACGTAATGCGTTTCAACAACCCCAGGCTATTGCCCGTCAACGCGTCCAGTTGGGCAGTCGTGTACCGCTGGCCCACCAGCAACGCCGCTTCCACTTGGCCGCTGGCGTCTGCCAGCAGGGCCGTGAGGTTGGCGTTGTCCTCTAGGTCGGCGATCGCCGGTGCGCCGTTCACGTCGTCGCCCAACAACTGGGCGACGAGGTTCGGATCGCAGCGGGCAATCAGGTCGGCGCTTGTCGCGTAGGCGGCCATCGGGTTACGAGCTGATGCTGGTGTCGATCACGTCCTGGAACCAGTAACCGCTGACCGGCGCCGTCATGGCGATGTCGAAGTCGTCGATCACTGCCCCGTCCACCCGGCGGTTCTCGGCATCGTCCCGTTCCTCGACCGTCATCTCTTCCCGTAGGAAGGCCATCACGGTGGAGAACGACGGGCCCTGTCCGGCGCTGGCCTCGATCGAGCCGGGGCGGGCCAGGATGAATGCGTTGCCGTCGTCGACGACGTACGCCTTGGTCTGCGTGCTGGCCCCGCGCCGCGTGCTCACGCGCACCGTGTTGTCGATGGTCACCGGCAGTCCGTACAGCCGCGCGGGCAGCCCGTACTGTTCCAACAGCCAATCGCTGGACCCCGCGAGGATCTGGGGGGCCGACGGCTGCTGCTTCACGAAGTCGATGATCTCCTGGCAGGTGCCCATGCGGCGGGCCGTGCGCGGATTGATCACCAACTGCAGGTCCTTCAGGGTGACCTTGCCGAATGTGTCCTTTTCGATGAGTTCCACCGCGTAGGTGAGGCTCTTCTTGATGTCCTGGTTGCTGCTGGTCGCGTCTTCCCAGTAGCCGCTAACGTCCTCGATCGACGTGATGCTGGCCACGTGCGTCGCATCCCAGTTGCCCTCGGTCTGCAACACGGTGGCCGCACGATAAGCGCGGGCGGTCATCGCTTGCTGGGCACACACGTCCTTGTCGACCTGGGTCACCGGCCAGTCGGCTTCCTTGGCCGCCTTGTACCCGAGTTGCCAGGGGAACAGGTAGCGGTTGGTGAAGTACGACTCGAACCGGAACTGTTCCATGTGCGGGCGCTTGGGCCGGTCGCCACCGTCCTGCCAGATGAACTCGGCCAGGTTCGAGTTGAGGACGCGGGCGCAGTCCTCGGCCTTGATCCGCAGGTACAGGCCGGTCGTCTTGTCGACCTTCATGTACTGGCACCACTTGGCCAGCGGAAAACTTTTCGGGGCGCGGCTAAACGAGATGATCAGTCGGCCGGTCGCCTCATGGTTGCGGACGTAGGTATTCCCTACACCTGGACGGACGTATTGGCCTGTAGCCATGTGAGAAGCTCCTTTGTCGGGTGCTCAGGGGCTCCGCTTACCGGCCGCCGGGGGTTGGTCTAAACGAGGGGTTCAGGGCTTAGCTGGGGGTGACGCCGCGCTCGACCAGTACGCGGATCTGTTCGCCGGAACTGCCGTTCTGCAGGGCGATCGCGCTAAATGGGTTGGCGGCCGACGCGACTACGCCCTTGCCATCCGCGTCGGGCTTGAGGTAGTCGTCGGGCGTCACGGTGCCCGCGATGTCCAAGTAGGCTTCCTCGCCGTCGCCGTGGACGCGCACGCCGTCGCCGGCCTCGGCCAACGTGACGGTGGCGACTTCGGGGATCGGTGCGTACTTGCTGCCTTCGTGCGTGATGCCGATAGCCAGTAGCCCGGCCGTGGCCATGTTGACGGTATTGTCGTCCGTGGCATCACGGACCACAAACCGGTTCGGGTACAGGGTTTCGCCAGCAATGAAGTTCGGGTTTTGGGTAGGCATGAGGCCTGGCTCCTATGTGTTGCTTTGGGGGTGGACTGCTTTGACTTGTCGGACGGGTCGTCGTCGTCGTCCCGGTCGTCTGGATTTACTAGGCCAGCTTTGCCTTGGCGGCCACGATGGCTTGCTCGTAGTTCAACGGCTTGTCGGTCTGCAGGCTGTCGCTGTAGATCTGGACGGCCGTGCGGCTGAGCTTGGCCTCGTACTGTTCCTTGTCCAGTTCGCCTTGCGGGGCCTCGCCGGTCGGGATACGGACTTGGGGCACGAACCGCGCGGCGTAGCGCTCCAGCGTGGCCATGTGCGACTCGAACTGCTCGTCGGTCATGGTCCCGCCCAAGCTATACATAGCTGGCTTGCGGTCGTCGTCGTCGAGCGGGAACTGCGGGTGGTCGGCCGCGAACTGAGTCAGCCGCGCCGTGCGCTTGGCGTCCGCCGATTCACGCTCCAGCGATTGCAGCCGCGTCAGGTTGCGCCCGTGGTCCTGGACGAGCTTGGTCTGTGCGTTGTGCAGCGCCGTGTACTGATCCTTGAGTTGCGCGTATTCACCGCGCAGGGCCGTGTACTGCTCCACGCTGATGCCGCTGTCTGGGGATTGGGTGTAGGCCATCGTCTTTTTCTCCGGGGGTACGGGTTCGGGTTTATGGGGGACCGGGGGCGCGGATTCGTCGTCGCCGCCGCCAGACAGCAGGTCGTCGAGATCGCTGAGGTCGTCATCATCATCACCGTTGCCGGGGGCGTTGCCAGCCGGCGACGCGCCGGGCGGCTGCGGTGTAGGAGCGGCCCCGACGGCGGCTGGAGTGGCGGAATCAGCGGCGGAGGGCGTCGCCGTCGAGAGGTCGTCGTCTGCGCCGTCGGGGCCGGGAGGGGTCTGCGTCATCTGTTCGGCCACCCATTTCATCTGCGGGGTGGCCAATAGGGCTTCGACAATGCGATTGAGCAGGGCATCGGGTACGTCGCCGCCTTCAAACATGGGCTGTTCTCCTGTTTCGTAGCGTTCGGGTTTCTTGGATTGCGAAGGTGGGCCGCAAGTGGCGTCGAATTTCGCGAGCTCACGTGGCGAAGCATTGCCTACGTTGATCGAGGCGTACCCACCGAAGCCGGCGTCGTAGTGTTCCACGTCGGGGGCCGCACCCGCGTTGTAGCGTTCCAGGCTCAGCCCGTCGCGCTCGACCTGCTGGTAGTGGGCGGGCAGCGCCAATCGCGGCGCGTCGGCGCCGCACAGGGTCACCGGATCGAACCACATGTGACCATTGCGGTTGTCCCGCCATAGTTCGACTGAACGACGGTTCTTGTCGCGGAACGCGTCCTTGGCTTCGGGGAAACGGTATTCATCGTGGAACACGCCCCAGGTCTTGTTGTCGGGCAACAGGCCCAGTCGCTGCGGGCCGCTGTAGCCCACGGTCTTGGGCTTCACGGGATTCGCGTCGCCGGGGTTGCTGGTGTGCCCGTCGGCCAGCGCCGCAAACGCGTGCCGGTCGTGCATCCGCTGGTTGTTGTACCGCACGATCTGGGCCAACTCTTTGAGCCCGTAGTGCCGGGGCTGCCCTTGCTGGTCCACCGTGTCGTGCTCGGCGAAAATACAGACGTTGGGCGCATGGTCGTACTTGTCGGGCGCGAACAGCCGCTCGGCGACTTTCTCTACCGGGGTCGCCCCCCGGTGCTGTCGCCAGGTGTACTGGATCAACTGCAGCCGCTCGTCGTGGTCGGGCACCGCCTGCGCCAGCGCCCGGTTCGCGCGGATCGAGTACCGCTCGAAACTTTCGTGGGCGTCAGGAACGGGAGCAACTGGGTTCATGCGGGCGCAACAAAAAAGGGCCAGCGTTGACCACGGGCGTGGCAAACTGGCCCTGCTTGACAGTGGCGGTTATGTTGTTGAGATCTTCAGTACGCGTCGGCGTGGATCGGATCGATTTTGTACGACTCGGCAACGATCGCCTTGATGTCACCGACCAAATTCGGCGCGACGCTGGCGCGGACGACCACACGGCCGAAACCGTGTCGCTTCAGCAGCCGGTCGATAGCCTGCCCCAGCGCGTTGAGCGCCGTGGACTTGCCTTCGTTGGCGAACTTGTCGATGAACAGCCCGTTGCCGCGATGGATCTCAGTCGCGGGTTCGACGTTCTCGATCAAGCCTTGGCCCACTCGCACAGTAACTGACGCATAGCCTCGCGCGCTGGCCGCCAAGAGGTCGTCGATGACCCTGTTCAACGCGTCGAGGGCCTGCTGGCGACCCCGTTCGTTGGTCGCCTTGGGATCTACACGTCGCATAACGCCCAATGTAGAGCAGATGGCGTATTGCGCGCAGACTTACAGGCAGGGGTTTTGTGGGGAATTTGGCTGTAGCCAGCCGTTAGAGGGGGCTGGGTGGCTTCGGCAGTTACATATCGTCCGAAAAACTGCGCGCCCAAGACAGTATACGTGACATGAGAAGGCCCGGCGTTTCCAGCGACTCGATCCTTAGTTCCTCACGGCGAATACAGCGGCGCAGGTGTTCAGAGGTAGGCAGCACCCAAGCCTTGACGCCCTCACCTTGATAGCCCGCGGGAGGACGCTCGCCGAAAATGTGCAAGCCGTGCTTCAGGGCTAGATGGATTCTAAATCGAGCCTGACTCTTGCGCACGTAGCAGCCGATGTGCTTGAACCGCTTATTGGCGGCATGTTCTTGATAGTTCAGGCGATTCACCATCTCTACAGTTTCGGAGCGTCAAAACGGTCGCGATCATTCTAGTCGAAACGCCGCTTTCAGCAATACACTACGCGACACGACGGCCTTCAGGAACGCGCGGGCTGGACGACCACAGACGCGTAGATCGCAGCGTCCTGAGCATGTAACTGCCTTGCGAGCAAATGAAGATTCTCGACGCTCCAGACCCGGCGTTCGATTGCACTAATGCGATGAACGCTGGTCTTAAAGATTCGAGCAACTTCTTCCGTCGTGTAAAGGTCGTCACCGAGAAGCTTAACGACTTCGCGTTCTCGATCCGACAGTTTCAGTTTCAGCGAGGGCATTGGCCTTCTCCTTGTTGCGCGTTATCAGGCCGAGGATGTGCTTGCCGACAAAATTCCCGGTCTGTCCATCCTGGCCCCACATGCTTTACATCACTCCATTGACTGTCTCCAGTAGAGCGAGTTGCGACACGGCCATCTGGCACAGACGCATACCGCGCCGCAAGTTGCGGCATACGCGCGGGCGTTGGTCGTAAATCGAGCAGCGCCAATCCGGCTGCAGGCAAACACAGCGAAAACCAACCGTTTGCATCCGGCGATAACCTAACTCGGTGCGTGTGGTTAACTGCCTCGGAACTAAATCTTCAACCGGGTCGATCTCCACGATTCCAAACACCTGACAGCACGCCGCGCAATCGAGGCAAGCAGGAACGCCAGGTTTGCTCATGGAATGAACCGTTGGGCATATTTCAATCAACTGTCGCCGACCCCTCTTGTTCGATCTGAATACGTGCTGCCTGGTCCAGCCAGCCCTGTTGATCGTTCGTTTCCAAAAAAGGCTTCGCTAAGGCCAATATGACTAGCGCATTATGCTGGTACGCGAACCCTTCTCCGTGCGATCCCCAGAGATTCGTCAGCCCAAAGCCGCGGGCAAGTGCCTCCACGGTACTGCCGTACGGCGTTTTAAGCACATCTTCACCGTGAGTGAAGATCCAGTCAAGGTTGCTTCTCTTCCTATCTATCTCGTCGTCTTGACATTGCCATTCCTCAAGCTGGTCAAGGCAACCGCGTTTGATTAGCGTCAGTTGCCATTCTTCGTACCAAGAGCATTCGCCCTCGCCTTTTAGGTAAAGCGTGTATTTATTGCTGTCGCCGCCGTACTTCTCCGCGCAACTTGCGACGACAATCGCGTCGCAACCCGCGGAAAAGTGCTGCATGTACGGACCAAGATCTTTCGCTATCTGAACCCAGTCTCCCTTGTTGAATTTCTGCATAACCGCTACCCCCCCTCAGAATAGAAACGCCGCTGCGCCGCTTCAAACGCGTCCCAATCATTGATGATCCACGACTCGACGATCTCGCGCACGTCGGGCGGAAAGTGCTCCGATAGCTTCAGCAACTCCCCGCGGGCCCGCACATCGGCCTCACCCACAGCGTACCAATAGCAGGCGGCGACGACTGTCAGCAGTACCACACACAACAGAATGACTCCGACTAGCGCACCGATCATTCGCGTCCTCCCATAGTCAAAGCGGTCTCTCTTGTTCCACGATCTCCACCGGCGCGAACACCTGTTCGGCCGGTACCGACCGCACGCCCACACACCGATCCAGCCGAAACTGCCGCGGGTGTTCCCGCCCCAAGCACAGGGCCAAGAACCGCCCCCGGCCCAGCCAGCGGATCGGACTTACCGTGCGCGTCGTCTGCGTGCCCTCCCGGTCGTAGTAAGTCAACTCCACGGCCAGCGTTTCCGGCGACCACATCGCCCACTGGATCAGGTCGGCGGGCTCGGGGGCGACGGCAGCGTCGCCGGTTGTGGGCCGATGGCATTCCGGGATCTCCATAAACTCGCAGATCGGCAACCCGTACTGCGCGGCCTGCTGCTGGACCTGGAGCGTCAACGCGCGCGAGCAGTCCGGTGCATTTTGGCAATCGGTCCAGAACCGGCAGAACGTCATGTCGCGGTAGCAGATCATAGTCGTTAGATGAAGGCCGACACGGATCGCCCCACCAGCGGCGCGTACCACTCGTAAAACTCGCGCAGGCTGCGGACGGGACAGCGAGGGATGTGTAATTCGATTACTGGCGCCCATGACCAGTGTAGATGTACGCTGTCTGTGTTTACAGCCCACGGCGGAGCTTGATTCTGCCAGGTGACGGCCACTACTTCCAGTTCCAACTGAAAGCCTCCCGGCCAGTAGGTCGTGGACTGGATTCTGTGTCCCACGTGCGGCACTGCTGGCATGTCTTCCGGCCAGTGCTCCCCGGACAGATCGAGATTGGTTCGGCAGTGTACTCGCATCGTCTCCTCCTCTGAACTCCTAGCTCATCTGTTGTACCAGACAATGTGCGTCGCGCACTCGGGAATCTCGGCTACTCGCGAGGGCTTGACGCACATCGTCTGGTCCGCCAGCCGGTTGCGGACGGGGTATCCAAACCCGTCGTAGTCTATAAGCCACTGGTCGGCGACCCGTTTCCGAAACTCTTCCACCGTGTACACGTCATCTTCGACCGCCGGGCCGCAGCCATACACATCGGTCGCCGTGAACGTCACGGGTTTGGAATACATGTCGCTCACTCCACGTAGTTAAAGTGCCACTTGTCACACGCGTCGCGAATGGTTGTCAAAAACTTTGCGTTTCTGAACTTTGCAGCGAACGGAGACCACGCGCATTGAGTAATCTTGCAGAGTATTAAGAACCGCACGATCGCAATTGGATATGTCAAGTTTGATTGCGTACCCACGAACTTTGCCATTGCGATTGTCGCGAGAAATTGAAAAGCAACCTTCGCCGTCAATGAATCCGGCGGCATACGCGACCTGGGCATCTGTCATCATCGGAAGTTCTCCTGGAACGCCGCATAGTCGGCTGACGGAACTTCCGGTGTGCCTTGAACATGCCCTAATCGTACCAAAACAACTCAAATAAGTCAAGGTCTAGTTATCATGCCAGCCGCGACGACTTGCGCTTTGCTAGGACTCCTTCCGCTCGCTCGCCTCCCAAGAACGCACAATATCGAGAACTTCCATGCATCGCTGCACATCAAACCAGTCATTGCTGTCTCGTAGACCGGATTCAAGATCGATCCACCACTCCCCCGAGGCGATGGAAGCGATCCGCGGCAGTTGTTCGCGGAGGTTGTCGGGGCCCAATCCACCCGCAAACCCAACCCGCTTGGACGTCGCCGGCCGTTTCCATGCCTCGGGAGACAAACCGCGACCTCCCGACTGGTCGACCAAAATCGCGTGATTCTCGCGCCACACGCTCGGGAACGCCTCCCGCGGTTCGCGGTACTGAGTGATGAGGCCGTGACCCGCATAAAGGTGGCAGAACGACAGCACCTCGTCCGCTTCCAGCCGCCCGTTGATCTGGATCCGGTTCACATTACGCGTGATTTCGCCGACTAGCCCGCGCCGCAGCATCTCGCGTGCTCGGCGACCGCAGACGTGTAGCGCGCACCGACCGCACAGGACGTGCGCCGCCTCCTCGAGCCAACGCTGGGACGGATACCGGTTCCGGCCCTCGGGCGTCGCAGTGTACAGGAGCCCGATTTCCAACGCGGGACGCTCGTCCACCAGCCGCCGGAGAGCGGACAACGGCGTGCGCTCATCGGCGCCGGTCAAAGTGATGCCGAGGCTCATCGGTTGGCCCTCAACTCTCTGGCCGCCAGCAACCTCGCTCGGTCCAATTGCGCTCGCGACTCCAGCCAGACCGTCCTCGCCGCAGCCGTGTCGGTCGCCCCACGGATCGCCGCTTTGGCGTCCGACACCCGCTGAACGGCTACGTCCAGCGCCAGGCGTGTGCCGGGCGACAACCGATGAATGCGTGACGCCGACGTACTGGCCTTCAGGCTGGCCACGGCCGCATTCCACGGGCTGTACAACCGCACGGGTACGGCGTACAGACGGTAGCCGAGTTGGGCGGGGCTCACAAGGTCGTAGCCGAGGTCACCGCCGTAGACGTAGCTGCCGCTGGCACCGCATTGGCCGAGTAGTAGAAGGGCTAGTGTGTACACCAATGCACCTCTATCGCATCGTCTCCTAGTACGTATTGATGGCCTTGGTCTCAGTCGTGCCGTCTGGCTTCGCGTACTCGGTTACGGCGAACTGGTACTCGCCCCACTCACCGCCTTCCTTGGCTCGTCGCGTCTCGGTCCACGACCGCAACACGACTGGCTTGCCGGTCTGTTTGGCCTCGGAGAATTTGGCATCGCGGGCCTGCTTGGCAGCATCCTGCTTGGCTTGCGCCGCTTCGAGGCGAGGCCGGGCGTATTCCACAGCCTGCGGATAGGTAAATTCTTGGCCGAGCGAGTCGATCAATCCATGCTCGACATGGACCCCCCAACCGCTGACCTCTTTGGCTATACCCAGCTTGATCAGCAGGTCCGCCGCCGGGCCGTGTACCGTGTGGCCCGAGAGGTACTCGCCGTCGTGGTAACTGGCCTTGATCGGCGTCTTGCCGGAACGAAGATCGTCCACCTCCTGGGCCCTGGTACGCTGTTCAGCCTCTTGGAAAGCCTTCATCGCGGCTTCGTACTCCTGGACTTTTTCCGCGAGTTCTGGCTTGTCGCCCACGCGCACCTTCAGTGCCCGGTTCTGGCCTTGAATCTTCTGCGTGCCGAAATCAACTAGCAGTTCCCCGTTCTGCGTAAGTGGAGTGCCGCCCTTCAGAGTCTTGCCACCAATACCCTGCACATTGGCAGGTGCTGTCCACTCAATTCCTGCGGGTTTTTGTAGCATCGCTGATCCCTCCGTTTCCTTGGGCCAGCCACTCGGCCCTATTGTAGCCACAGAATCAGCAGGTGCAACGGGCGGAGAGGAAGATTCGGAGGCTTTTCCGGCGTTGGCACCCGCGGTCCAGCGGCCGGACTCGTCGCGCGATTCTTGCGAGACATCGTGTTCGTCGTCGCCAAACAGACTCTTCTGGCCCTGCACGGGTTTGCGGCTACGCCCGGCATATTGCTCCAACAGGCACATGCCCCCGTTCAGCCCCATGTACAGCGACGTGTACAGGTCCAGGGCGAGGTCACCGCTGGTACGGGCCGCAAACGGGACTTCCTCGTACTCGGCGTTTTTGCGGCCCTCTTCCGCGGCCTGGCGCGCTCTGCGCTCGCGTTCCTCCCGCTCGTACTCCGTTTCCTGTTCGTCGCCCGCCTGCCGTTCGCGCGGCACCGCTGGCTCGTCGGGTCTGATATAACCCTGCCGGACGAGCGCCTCGGTAATGTCCTGATGCCATTCCGGCAGGTGCGGTCCGTACTGGGGGCGGCTAGTTAGCAGGTTCCATAACTTCTCGTTGGCGTGCTGCTGGTATTCGCCGCTGGCCTTGGCGCCGACGTCCTGGGCCTCGTTGTGGCCCCAGCCCAGTCCGTAATCGGCGTCCAAGCGGGTCGCCAATTCGTCGCTCCACGCTGGGTGCGAGGTGTCGCCGAGCAGTTCATCCAGGTTGCGGGCCTGCTCCTCGGTCAAGTGTTGGTCCTTGGACTGCTTGACCTGCGCGCCGACTTGGCCGCCGGCTTCGCGGAGTTTGTGGTCGCGGAGGCGGTTGCCCAAGACCTGCTTGGCTTTTTCCCGAGCGTCGTGCAGGCTGCGGCGCGTGGCCCATTTATCGGCTAGCACGGGGTCTTGGCGCATGACCTGCTCGGCTGCTTGCAGGTACGCGGGGGGGGCCAATCCCACGGTTTGGGCCGCGGTGGCAATCTGCTGCTGTTGCTGCGTCCCTTCCTCTTGCCGCTGGGCGCGCCGCTGGCGGGTCGCCTCTTGTTTCCGTTTTTGCTTGGTCGCAGCTTGCAGTTCGCCAACCGTGGCCTGTGCGCCTGCGGCGTTAGTGACCGTGGCGGTGGGCACGGCGTCCTCGTAGCCGGTGGGCTGCTTAGGCGCCTGTTGCTGGGCGTGGGCTGCGCGTAGGCGGGCGAATTCCGGGGGCAGTGCCAGCCCTTGAGCTTGGTGCCATTGCTCGGCTTCGTCCAGGGTGTCCTGGGCTGCGGTTTTCAGGCGTGCGTGCGCGGCCTGCTTGGCGTGAGCCACGTAGGCAGGAAAACTCTTGCTCTTGGTCCGCTCGGCCGTGCTCAGGCCGGGCATGTCTCGCCTCATCTGCTGGTGCGCCAGGCTGCGGGCTAGATCCGCATGCCGTGCGGGGCTGGCAAAGTCGCGCACCGCCCGCTCGGCGTGCTGGGCCCACCCGGCGCTGTCGGTCGGCGGCCGTTGGCTGGGCGCCGGCTCGGATTCACGCTGCAAGCGTTGACTGCGCCCTTGCTGCCGATTCTTGACGTACTTGGCGTGCTCGTCTTGGGCCATTTCGCTCAGCCTCTGCCGATACTCTGGATCGCTTAACGGATCGGGATGGTTGTCGGGATGCTCGGGTACGGGGACCCCCAATTTCTCCAGCAGTCGCACATGGCCGGCCGCTTTAGTCTTGAACGGTTGATCCGCGCGCGCCTTGTCCACGGCGGTGGCCAAGTTTTGCCGATGCTGCGGGTCGTTCACGTCTCCCTGGGGGATGATGGCCCCGAGACGGTTCAGAATATTGACGTGATTCTTGGCCCGGTTGACGTCCGCTTGCGTCTTGCGTGCCCCGGCGGCGGTCGTCGTGCGTTGCTCGGCTGCGCCAGACGCGTCGACGTCGGCTGGTTTGGACGACGGCGGCGTCGCTGACTTCGGTTTCGCCCACGGCGCCTGGGTGTCCGCGTCCCACTTCGGCGGCGGCTGGGCTGCCGCTTGCAAGCCCTCGTCCAGTCGCCGGACGTGCCCGTTGAAATAGTAGTGCCGCGCCCGTGTATGGCCGAGCAGCGACCGCGCTTCGTCCAGCAGTTTCAGCCCTTCGGGATGGTCCGCCTGCTGATCGAGTAGTTTGCCGGCCCGTAGCGCCTTGGCCTGGGAAGCTTGGTAGCCGGCGACGATTTGCTGGTGGTGCGGCACGAGCGACTGCTTGGCGGCACCCACCGCCTGCGTGGCCGCTGTGCGCAACTGCCCGTGGAAGCCTTGCACGGCTGGCTCGATGCGGGCCGCGTACTCCCGCTGGTACGCTGGATCCTTGACGACGCCCTTGCCGCCGTGGACGAACTGCGGGTAGCGATTGCGGATCTGATGGTCGACGACGCGGTGCGCATCGGCGTAGAGGCCCTGATGGTCTTGGACTTTGGCGAGCAGTGCGTGGGCGTCCCGTATAGGCTGGTCGGCCCCTTTGAACTCGTCATGACGCGGCGCTACCAGTTCGGCTTCGACGACGGGGGCCTCGTCGGCGGCTGGGGCGGCTGGTCGAGTGCCGCCCAGGAGCCCCTTCAGGAACCCGAATGCGTAGCGATCGGGCTGTAACGCACGACCAAACGCCTGGGTGAATCGCTCGACGAGATTGTCGCTGCCATTGGTCGTCGTCGTCGCCCGCAACGTGTATAATTCCGACTCCCGGAGGTGCGCGTGCAGCCGCGCCAGCGCCTCGTTGTACACCTTGTTGATCCGCGCACGGCTGACACCCAGCCCCTTAGCGAGTTGCGCGTCCGTGTGCGGCTGATAGCCTGCCAAGCCCGCGCGCCGCTTGACCAACTCGGCGGTCTTCGGCGGCAGCAGGTTTTCGATGGCCGCTAGCAGCCGGTTTTTCCGCTCGCTCATTTCCAGCGGGTCGGGTTCGTGGCCGGCCGCGGGGTCGAGCTGCGGCCGGTCATCGTCGTCGACGTCCAGGACGCTGGCGGCCACCGGTTCGCCGGCGCGCTTCTGGGATCGGGTCAACGTGTGCAAGCGGGTTTGGATGTACGTCTGGGCCAGGGTCGAAAACTGGGTGCCACGCGCGGGATCGAATTCCTCGGCGGCCTTCAATAGGGCCATGAACCCTTCCTGCATCAGGTCGGGGACCTGGTCCTCGCGCTTGGCCCACTTGCGGGCGACCTTGGCCACCAATCCTTCGTTCTGGCGGGCCAGTTGGTTGCCCGCCTCGCGGTCGCCGGCTTTGTAGGCGGCCACAAGCTGCTCGTTCGACCGCGTTTTGGCTGGCAATGCGGCAGGCACCCTCGGCCGTTCTGGGCCCACGTCGCCGGTACTGCTAGTCGGTTTCGTGCCCGAGGCGACTGGGGGCTGCGCGGGCACGAGTTGTGCAGTGTCGTCATCGTCGCCCCACAAGTGTATCTGGCCTGGCAGGTCCGGCGGCTGCACGACCGGCGCGTCCCAAGCTACGGGGGTCGCTGCTGCGGCTTGCTGCTTCTTAGCGAACCAGCCCTTGTTCTCCGGCTGGCCCCGCGGATGCTGCTGCTCCTGATCGGCGCCCCAGAGGTGCTGTTGCTGGCCGCCGGCATAGTGCTCCGCGATCAGGTCGCTGAACCGTTGGGCCAACTTTTCGACCGGGCCGAGTGTGACGCCCTGGTCGCTAATCTGATACGGGCGGCTGCGGCTCTTCGCCTCCCGTTGCGTGGCCTGCTCCTTGTGGTAGCCAGTGTCAACGGCGTGAAGTGTCCGCTCGGAAGGTAAAGCGGCTTTACCTTGCGCACCAACGGGCGTTGTCGTCGCTTCCGGTGCGTCAAATCCGAAATGCTTCTGGCCGGGGCTCTCCGGCCGGGCGTAGCGTTCTAGGTCCACCCCCGTCAACGCGGCGCGAAGGGCGGAATACAGTTCGGTGCCGATGTCGCTGATCGCCGGCGCCTCGCCTTGCTGGTCGTAGTCCATGCGCTCGTCAGCGGGGTCCCAAGTGCCGCGGTTGGTGACGCGTTTGATTTGCTCGGGGTGCATCGCCATATACTCCTGGTGTCGCCAGCCTGTCGGGGTGTAATCGTACACAACTCCGTCGTGACCGCGTTTCTTCAGTGCGTTGGTGACTTCTCGCGCGGCTTCGGGCGTGACCTGCTTGGCTTCTGGTAGGCCCAGGGCCTCACGGATGTGATACCACTTGGTCTTTTTCCAGTCCGTCGCCTGGAGCGACAGTGGATTCCGAAGGTTGAGATACACATCTACCCGGTTGCGCTCACGCCTCGTCCCATCCAAATTCTTGTTGACGTTGGGATCGCTACTAAAGTAAAAACCATGACCGAGCCATCCAGGATCGCGGGTCGCACCTATGCGAGACGGGTCAAAGGCGTCAAACTGCTCGTTGGAGGCGTGGTGCACGATACGCGGTTGGCCGGTCTCCGGGTGCAGTACCTTGCTGGCCTTGTGCGGCTCGGCTTCCCGGTCACCGAACCACGTTGTGAATTCGGGCGTTTGCGTGTGGTGCAACGGCGGCGCAGTGACTCCAGTGTCTTTGGTTGCGGCAGCCAACGGGGCACGCACTCCGCCACTCTCCGCGTATGGGCTTGGAAGTTTCTCCACATCCCCGGCAGTCTGCGCCGCCGCTGCGTACTGTTCGGGCCGGATGACGACGCCGATGTGCTTCATTGCCTGGTCGCCCACCCACGCGCGGATGCTCTTTTGTCCTTCCTGGCGGGCCTGATACAGCCGATGTTGTCCGTCTAGAACAGTCACTTTCGGCAATCTGTGCTCGTCATCCGCGAACCCGACTTTGCGGCGGTTGGTTTCAATCACGATCGGCCCCTTGGTTCGAGCGGGTGGGTGGTCTTTGTATTGGGACATGTGGCCGGGCCGCCAGTCGATCTTGTCCAGCGGCACGTCGGCGAGGTGGAATCGGTCGCTGTCCATCCAGTGCAATCCAAATTCCCGGCCGCCCTTGGCGATGGGCGCGTCGGGGTTCAACTGCGGGTGCTGCTTGGCCGTCTGGTGGATCTCTTCGGCGACGTCTTCCCAGGAGCGGGTGGCGCCGAATTGGAATTCGCTTTCGGCAGTGTACTGGTCTTGTGCGTTCGGCTCACGAGCGATCGTAAAGTTGTGATCCGTGCGCTTGGCTTGGTGTGGATGAAACACCGCGTAAAACGTCTGCTTGGGGCCGATCAGCACTAGCCCGTCATGGCCTTTGCGCTTAGCCGCCTGGACTTGCTGGGCCTCCCAGGAGCGATAACTGAAACGGTCGCCCCCACGCACAATCATGGGGTTTTGCAGGGATAGGTACGACGGATTGACGTGCCCCTCCTCCGCGCCCTTGACGATCGCGGCATGTGCGGCGGCATATTTTGGCGATGGCGAGAAAAACACGGCACCTAGTTCGTCGGACTTGGCGGGCTCGAACTCGCGGATGTCCTGGTCGCTGCCGTGGTACACCACCAGCGGCTTTCCGGTCTCCGCGTGCGTCACTTTTGATTTCCCAAACCACTTCTTAAACGCCGGGTGGTCGGGGTGATCGGGATTGGTGGCTGGGTGCTCGACGTAGCGCTCGGGCTGGCCCGCTTGCGCGTGCTGGCTCATCATGGCCCGTTGCCGTTCCTTGTACATCTCAGACGCTTTCTCGACGCCGTGGTGCGCCCCCTCGTAGGTCAGCCCCGTGCCGATGTCCTTGTCCTGCCCGTAGTATTTCTTGCCCGTGCTCATCCGCGGGCTGACCCAGGCCGGAATGTGTGTGTGCTCCGCCAGTTTCGCGGCCGCCGTCCGGCGGTGGCCGTTCATCACCCGGTGCGTCCCGTCGTCCGTCTCCACTACGTGGATCGGCGGCAAGTGCTCCAGGCCGAACTCGCGCATCCACCCGGCGTACCGGCGAGCGTCGTCGCCCCGCCCCTCGGCGTTCTGCTTGGGATCTGTATAGTCGTCCTCGCTCAACGTCAGTGCGTGGACGGGGAGCATCCGCAGTTGCTCGATCTCCCGCCCGTAGATCCCGAAGTGCTTGTCCATGCGCCAGGTGCCGACAGGCGGGTTGGGTAGTTCGCTCGGCGTCTCCCGGCTGCTGGCCTTGCGATCGCGGTAGAACTGAACCAATTTGCGGTTGTGCTCGTCGCCGTCGACGTACTGGCCCTCATCTTTGGGCGGCGTCGGGTCGTGCTGCCAGTGCGACGGCAGTTCGCCGGTCGTGCCCATGAAAGCCGCTTGCCGCCGGCGGTTCTCGGCGTGCTCCGCCAAGTCGGGATGTTCGCGTAGGACGTGGTCGGGCACCGGCTCGCCGGCTTCGATAGCGTTTTTGATGTACTGGCGGTGGAGGCGGTCGGATTCAAAGCGGGTGGGCTGTCCGCTGTGCTGCGCGAACTCCCGGCCGGTCATGCGGTGCGCGGGGCGCGGCAGGTCGGGAGTCGGCGCCGTGTTGGGCACGCCCTCGTCCAACATCCGGTTGTTATTCGCTACCTGTTTTTTCAACTGCACGTCTGTGTTGCCAAGTGCTATATTTGCGTTATCCTTGGCTGCTTCGAACAACGGCAGTACATGCTCGTCCTGCTGCCCGGCCTTCTTCGTGCCCCACCGGCCCGCCTGCTCGCGCGGGTGTTGCCGCTCGTCCTCTTGCGTCCATTGCCGCTGCGGACGCGGTTTGGCTGAACCAAAGCCAAAGTGCAGTTGGCCGGGGCTGTCGTCGAGCGGCGCGCTGCTGAACCCGCTCTTGGCGTACTGATCGACGACGCACGTCTTGCCGCAGTAGCGGGCCACACAGGCATCGGCAAAGGCTTGCGCGTGACGGTCGTCGGGCTCCCCTGGATCGTAGCCCCACTCGTGAATGGAGTCGCCGTTGGTGTAGATGTGACTGGCGGGAACGACCTTGGAGAGCACGCGATATTGGCCGTTCAGGGCCGACTTCCCGTGGCTGTGGGCGTATTGCTTGTTGATCGTCACCCAGTCGCCGCGATTGATCCCCAGCGGTTTTTGCGGGGGCAGCGTTTTCAAGCGTTGAATCGCGGCGTCGGCGCGGTCGTATTCGCCTGGCGCCCCGCCCCGCTTCAGGATCTGCGTCTTACGCTGTTCGTGGCCCGCGATTTGGTCCTCAACGGACAACGGGACGGCCCGGTAAACACGAACCTTGGCCTGGGGACGATTGCGCAGGGCGTGGACAATGCCGAACGAATGCGCGTCGTGCTCGCTGCCGTCTCCATAGTAGCGCACCGCATGGGGGCTGTAGACGTCGTCGGGATAAGTGCCATTGGCGGTCAATTCGTGGGCGGGCGAACCACTATCGCTCATGGGCGCCGCATGCTCGCCCGCATAGTCCTGGTTCTCGCGTTCCACGTAGCGTTCAGGGGCGGCGTCGCTGCGCAGCGCGTAGCGTAGGGCCGTGGTCAGGGAGTGGCGCAGGCTGTGACGTTCGGGCTGTTCCCATCCCATGTCGCGCAGGAATTTCGCCCGCTCCTCGTCGCTGACCTGGAATTCCACGGGTGCCGTTGATTCGGCGCCGGGCGCCCTTTGCCGTTCTTGCCCGGCCTTCAACTGCGCGACTTCGCGGTCAACCTGGGCTTGGCGTTCGATTTGGTGATCCAGATCATCGAGCATCCGCTTCTTCTGCACTTCAGGCAGCCGCCGATCGGCAAATTGCCCGGCGTCACGCTTGGCCTTGGATACTTCGTCGGGCGTCATGCTGGCAACTTTAGCCCGCTGGGTACGCAATCGCATCAGGTGCTCGCTTGCCGGCGTTTCGGCGTCGCCGACCATGTTGTTGGCGCGCGCAATATGGTCGGGCTGCTCGTGACGCACAGCCTGCCGCATCAACTGATCCGCGGTCACCGTGGTTTGCCCTAGGCCGCCCTTCAGCCCCTCTAATTCGATCCGGTAAGTGACCGGCTCCTTGCGATAGCGTGCCTGGATAGTGCCCGTGACGGTCGCGACGTACCCTTTGTGCTCGCCCTCGGTGAATCGAATCTGCGTTCCGCGTTGCAGATAGTTGCCGCCGCCCTGATGCGTGGCGGCAAGCCCCGTGATCGGCTTCGGTTCGATCATTTCGGTGGCCCCACCAGGATGATCGACCATTTTGCTGGAGTCGGCAATATGGTCCGCTTTCTTCAGGTCGGGATAGTCGGCCAATACCTCTGGCGGCACGGGACCCCCTTTCTCCAGCGCATCCTTGACGTACACCTCGTGGCCAGCACCGCTCAAGTGGATCAAGTCCTGTTCGGGGACGCCAGCGGCAAGCCACTGATCCCATGTCTTGCCAGACTTGGACAACGGACGCAGTCGTTCGTGCATGACCTGCGCGTATTCCTTGAGCGGCATCTGCCAGACTTCTCTAGGCTTCGCTTGCCCTCCGGTCAAAGCCGGTTGGCCACTGGGTGCAGGCGCGGATTCTGGGGGCACGGGGTCGGCGGCTTGTTTCGCCAGTTCCTTTTTCGCCAGTTCCTTTTCCAACGCATCCCGCAACGCCATTGGCTTGCCCGTAGCGGGCACCCGGTAGACGACAACTCCATTTGCTGGAGTGGCGGCCGGGGCCTCTGGTTTGGGCGCGGCTGCTGTGGCGGGCTCCGCCTTCTTGCCTCGCTTCTTCGCTGGCTTCGCGGGGACCGGGGCAGCGGTCGCCTCTCGTTCCCTGACAATGCGGCTGATGTTGTCCACTTCCGACAGCACCCCGTCCGCCAATTCCGTCTTGTCCTGCTCTCGATACCTTCTCTCCAGCCAATCGCCATAGCTCCTCGCGCGAAGCAAATTCCTGTCCGTGGCCTTGTCCGGGTTGCCCATGACCGCGTCCCAATTCTCCTCCCATTCGCGGTGCGACTTGTCCATGTCGCTCTCGTTGCCTTGGCCTCCGGTTAGGGCCTGTGTGCCACCGGGCGTGGAGCCCGTTGTCCCAGCGGGCGAGTCAGAATCCGGTTTCCTCGCGACTTGCGCCGATTCTCCGAGGTTTTGTAAGGAATTTGGATCGGTTTTTCTGACAAACTGTCCGCCGTGCGGCCCCTTGGGCGCGTGCGGATGAAGCTGGACTTGCTCTTGACCGGATCCGCCTGCGCTCGGAGTCGCGGATGCCGCTGGCGAGTCGAAGAGGCTCATCTGGCCCTGCATGCTCTTCTTGTGTGCGTACTGGTCCACAAGGCACTGCCCGCCGTTCAAGGCGAGGTAGAGTGTGGTGTATAGGTCGAGGGCTAGGTCGCCGGTGGATTGCTGAGTGAACCGTTCGCCGACAGGTTGTGCGGCTTGCTGTAGAATCTGGTGGAGTTTATGGAAGCCGTCAACGTGCCCATTCCGATGCAGCCAGTCTTGTATGAGGGCTGGGGACATAGTTGGGGACATAGTTGGTCTCACGGTTGAGACGCCGCTTGCCGGTCGTCGCCATTCAGAAAAGGCAGGGCGAGGCTCATTCGGCCGCCAGCACGACCAAGCCGCTCACGGGCTCCTCGACGCCCTTGCACAACAGCCGCGGAAGCGGCCAGGTCCGGGGCACCCCCAAGTCGATCTGCTCCAGCCGCTCCCGCAGTTCCAATAACTCCCGGAAGCAGGCGACGTGGTGCGCGGCAGCCCCGTCGGCATTCGTAAACCCCGTCTGCCGCCGTCCAGCCGGGTCGTAGATGTCATAACAGCCATCGTCGCGGTGCCGGGCGTGCCAGTAATCTGTGGACATAGGCAGAGTATCTCCAAGGTCAGCCCAAATCGTAGCAGAAGGGCCGTATTGTGGGTAGCCTCAAACTTTCCACAGCAGCCCGTTAGAGGGGATTGGAATTTCAGGGAATCTTTCGGGTGCGTCGTTGCAGTCGCCGAAACTGTGGCTACAATAAGGGCGCGAATGCGGGAGCAAACGTGCCATCGGCGGGGTCGGAAGTATCGCTTCGCCAGCGAAAGATAAGCCCTAAGTCGATGGATAACGGCCCGCAAGCGGACGTCCCGGAATCAGGTCTGGGTGGCTCTCAGGCTGACCGGTGACTCGCAGGTTCGATTCCTGCCGCGCCTTCCTGATTTCAGAGTGTCCGCGTGGGGCGGGCGAGTGAGGGCTGTAGACCGCAGCCCGATAACTCGACAGAGCCGGCCAGGGGCGACGGCGACGACGGAATTGGTCCCCGTCAGATCGCTGCAGCACGTAACCGGATACGAGCGAGGCAGACCGAAAGCTACGGAAAGCCTCGCGACTCCCGCCCTCCCCATGCGGACACTTTTGCGAGGGCTGGGACTATTGCGGCGGTACAGTGACGCAATCGTTCCGGCCCGCGCATTTTGAGGGTGGCGACCTTCCGCCTGCCGATCCGAGCCGGGCCGGGGAGAGGCGAAAAAAAGTCCGGCTGTGAGGATGAGACGATGAAATGCTACACGATGGATCAGTTGGGGATCGCGGCCCGAACCGCGATCCTAGTGGGTGAGCCGGGACGCGGCCGGAAACAGGTCGCCGTGCCGTACGTGCGCCCCGAGGGGCACGCGGATGTCCTGGTGGAGTGCCGAGGTCCCGCAACCTCGGCGTTGGTTCTTATCCCGGACCAGTCCGGGTTCCGCGGGGGCTGGAGCCTCCGCGACGCGTACACCGCCGCGGAGTGGGATGAGGCGGTCCGGCCGTCGCCGTCTCACCGCGACGGATGTCCCAACTGGTCGCGGTGGTCGACGCCCGTCGCCGGGCAGGGCTGCCCCGGCTGCGATTCCCAGGCCGAGTGGCGGGCCGGGAATCACGAGCGTTCTCACCGGGCCCAGGTAATTGCCGAGGGCTACTGTGCCCAGGGCAACGCCGGCGGCATGGGCGGCGGCCCGGAGTATCTGCTCGTGCTCGCGCACGGGCAGGCCGTGGAGATCTGCCGGAGCGGGCGATTGTACGGCCGCCCCTCCTGCACGCGGCTGGAGTGCGTGGCGGGGCGGATTGTCGCCACCAACCCACGCGCCGACGCGGAGGAGCGGGCGGCCGGGGCGAAGTGGGACAACATCGCCGACCAGTCGGGCGCCGAGCCTGTCGAGGTCACTCTCGGCTGGGGCGGTGGCGGTACGAATCGCCGACAGGCCGAGGCGATGTCACTTCGGCCGATCCTCGTGGACGCGGCCGGCGCTGTCCACGTTTTTCAGGGAGCCTCGATTCCGGGAGTCGTCACCGTGATCGAGGACGTGTCTCTCCGCTCAGGCATGCACCGGAGCCGTCACGAGTTGTGGCGGTGCCTGCTGCACCCCGGTGTCACGTACCGGGGGGATGAGTCGCCGGAGGCAGCGACCGCAGCTCCGGTCGAGGAGCAGACATTCGGAATGAACCTGGGCGGCTTGTTGGCCGCCGCTGGCGTGAAGTAGGGTTTTGTTGGTTTTCTTTTTGCTGGAGACTGCGATGAAAGTAGCGAATGCGTTTTCGATTTCGATGTTGCCCGTGGGCGCGGTCACGACCGTCAGTTTTGCGGGCCCACGCTCGGCAACACAGGTCCAAGAGTATCTGCGCAACCAATCTCTGGAGTCCGTGATCGGCCACGCCGACACGGCTCGGCTGGTCGGCGGGCAACTCGGTCAGGAGTTGCCGGTGAATCGGGCGACTGTCAAACTGGAAGTCGGCGAGCACTTGCTAGTCGCCCAGTATGTCGGTCCCCGACTGCCAGAGGGCGCGACGACGCTGCCCGAGGGCGCCCGGATCGACTACTTCATCGTCGTGCCCATTGCCGTGGAGTAGTCGCGTCCATCGATCACTCCTCCACGGCCACCCGGCCGTCTTCGTCGCGCCTCAACTGTCGCCCTTCGGCCCGCTGGGTAAACGCCGGCCCGACCATCTCGTCGGGGGTGAACACGAGACAATGGGCGCCGCCGTAGCGACGACGGCCTAGGTGCGGATTGTTGTACCCGCAGTACGGGCAGCGCCAATGTCCGGCCATGCCCACGATCTCCCGCCCACAGGCTTCGCAGGAGAAACTGTACTGAGGATCGGGAGGGGGAACCGCAACCATTACCGCGCGTCCTCCGGCTGGTAGCGAGGCACGTCGTCCAGGGCCGCTGGCAGCACGCCCCGGCGGATCATTTCTTCGAAGTGCATGGCGGCGAACGCCTGCCAGGCAATGGCCGCCAGATGGTCCTCTGAGCGGTCCCCGTCCTTGTACTGGCAGAGGTGCCGCTCCGCCGAGTCCAGACACCGCGAGATCGGAAAACCGCGCGTCCAGTTATGTTCGCCGTGAACCCGCGCGCCGTTCTCGTAGTGCTGCGCCAGTCGCAACAGCGCCGTCGGCGGGATCAGATCGAACCGACCCTTGCCCGTGCGGTCGCTACGGTTGGCACCTGATTCGTAGACGGTCAGCGGTTCGTCTTTGACGGTCATCGCGTTGCCTCCCACGCGTCGTCCGCCGCATCAGCCCCATAGCCACACAAGGCGCCGAACACGAAGAGAAGCCTGCCGACTAACATCAGCGGCATCCACAGGGCGCGCCAGGTAATCGCATACCAGGGGACTAGGCTGTTCGCGTCAGTCGCGGGCCAACGGCAATGGATGGTCATGCTTCCTCCTGTTCGAAATAGCCCGGTTCGAGTTTCCGCAAAGCCGCGTCAAAAGCAGCGTCTTCGCCGACGCATTCCATCTCCGTATCCCAATCGTGCGCCTGCAAGGCGGGAATGATCCGTCGGTACAGCCGTTCGCGTAGCTTCTGGTCGTCCGCACACTCCTGCTGGAGGCCCACGATGATATCCGACATGACCTCTGCACCAGATCCCCAACCCATTGTCCACCTCGTCTGTCAAAAGTTACCGAACATCCAGCCCCGCCAGCACTAGCTCAGCCTTCTCCAGAGGCACGACGATCCACAAAAAGTAGTCCACAGGCGACTCCATCGAACGAAAGCCGACTTCGATGTAATCCGGCTCGCCCCACTGTGCCCTCCGGCGGTGGATCACGACCGCCAGCGCGCCGGCCACAAAATGACTCATCGCGTCCTCGAAGGTCGCGCCGTCAACGAGCTGTCGCCGGAAACTCTCCCGGCAGTCCAACTTGTCCAGCCACCAGTGCTCGCATAGCCCGTGCGCAAGCCGCAAGCGGTCGGCCTGCGCGGCACGCGGTAGTCGCTCGATGGCGTAAAAGGCGTCAGGCATGGATGCCCTCCGGTGGATTGGGTCGCCAATTCCACACCGCGGGCTGCCCGCTCAGCTCGGGCAGATACCGGCCGTCGACCTTGTCGGGCTTGACCCACTTGGCTAGAAAGTCCACCCGGCCGTCGCGTTCGACGCGGTACACCACGCCCTCGGTGTCCTCGCCCGGCCAGCGCTGCTGGGAGTGCAGCCGCAGGGCCTCGTCGACGGGCAGCGCTGACGGTCCTGCGTGCAGCAAGTGCGGACGCAAAAACAGGCCCCCCAGCCGCTCCCTGAATTCCGCGAACGGCAGCCTGTCGTGCCCCCGCATGATGTCGAAAGCCGCAAACGGCGGCCAGTCGCCGCGCAAGTCGTAGCGCGTGCCGTGTGCCTGGGCCAGCCATTCCCCCACCAACCGCTCGCCCTCGCGCAACACGCGCCGGAAGCGGTGTTCGTGGGCCAGCACCCAGCCGGCGAACAGCCGGTGCTGCTCGTAACGTGAGGTCTCGGCAGGCCAGCCGGCGCGGCCCAGCGCGTGCAGGCGGCCGTCGATGTTCGCGACCGCGCAGCACGAATTATGAACTAAGACGCCATTGCAGAAAAAGTTCGCGTTTCCGTCCACCGTGAGATCGAACGCCCAATATGGCGAATCCCAGGATTGAACGCCGGTCGTAGAGACTAAGCTGACAGTTGCAGCAATGACACCCGGCGGAACAACTTCGGAGTCGATGTGATTGCACCGCTGAAAAACCGAGTCCCCCTCGCGAACCTCGCCAGCCGCAACCCAGCCGCGGTCCGTGTAAATTAGATGATCTTCGGTAGCCACGACCGATAAGATGGATCGCCCACGGAACTGCGATCTGGCCTGCACTCTGACGTAACGTTTGCTTGCCGGCAGTCTATGAAAGTCCGTTACCGCCCGAAACTCTGTTGTTTCAGTCTCCTCGTTGAACGAAAGGATTTGGACGCCACGCCTTTGATTGACGATGACCCCAATTGGCATTGGGCCACGATCAGTGATGATTGACGATCTGTATGGAAGGCATCCGTCTACCTTTTCCTGGACGATCACCTCATCCCGCTTGTCCCGCGTCTTGACCGTGCAGATACGGGCCTGTCCCTCGCTGACGCAATGATCGCCCGAACCTAGTCGGCTGTTCGGCAAGTGACCGATCGAACCGTAGGCTTTGTAGCCCAACGGCTTCCCCGAAACTGGCGGTCGCTCAGTCATGAATTCCCGTCCCGTCGCTCCACTCACACAAATCCCCTAGGTCAAAAAACACGGGGATGCCCAGTTCCCGCGCGCGTGTGACCTCCGCTTGCGTGCCTTGGGATTGCCGCCAGTTGTGCTCGACCACCAGCACGGCGTCGGCCACTTCCAGCCACGGCATCGCGTACGCGTAACACTGTTCTAAGTCAAACTGCTCCTGGAAGTGTAGCAGACAGTCGGTCCACGGGCTGTACACGGCGAATCCGCATTTCAATGTGGCGGCCGACAGTTGGAAGCCGCGCCGCATGTTGCTCAGGATGGTCACGACGTCGGGACCGGAGTAGGCGCCCGCAACGTAAACTCGTTTCTTGGATATTCGCGACTGCATTTGTTATTCCCCTAATCTTTCCCCTAATCTTTCTCCAATTGTAGCCACATCCGCCAAATGGCACTACCGCAAACTACGCTGATTTTAACCGTCGGGCCCGTGCCTCGTCCTCCGCCTCCACGGTCGCCCGCATGGCCTTGCGCATGGCCTGCCACTCGCATTCCGTCACCTCGATCCGTTGGTCGGGCTGTTTGTCGCGGGTCAAGTGGATGTCGTAGCCTTCGCCGTTGGCCCAGGCGGTCACGTACACACTGGACTTGCCGAGATGGTCTTCGATGTCTACCTCGGACTGCGCCACGTAGGCTTTGGTCGGGCCGCGTTTGATGTACCAAGGCTGTTTGTCTGGATCTCTGCTCATCAGGTTACCCTCCCGTTGATGATTTTCTTCAACTGAATCTCGAACCAGTCCCCATCCCAATCCATGAGCAAGAAGCTGTGGTCCCACTTGTTCAGCGGCGCGTATTCGGGGTGCAGATCGCACAGCGCCCCATGACTCCAACAGCTCATCACTCGCCCCCGCACGTCCGGCTCGGGATGATGGCTCCCTCGGTGCAGATGGCCGGTTACCATGCAGGCGTGGCCCCGGATGAAAGCGCCGCGCGCGGGGTTCACGGGACTGAACAGGGACCCGCCGTACTCATGTCCGTGCAGGATCGTCAAATGGCTAGCGTAGATCACCTGATTCGGCGCCACATAGTCGACTTGCAGTTCGGCCAGTCCCGCTAGTTCCTCGAATTCCAGGGCCTGAATGCCGCACAGTTCTGGGGCTTTGACCCGCATGTACGTCCAGTACCGCTGTTCGTGGTTGCCCGCTTTGTAGAGCACCCGCTTCCACACCGACCGGCATTCGCGCAGGAACGCCTTCAGGACCTCTAGTTCGCCCGCAAAGTCGCGCTTCTTAGGGTCGCGCACGAACCGTGACAACATGTAGGCGTCCAAGATATCGCCGTTGAGGATCAGCCAGTCGGTGTAGCCTTTGGCGATCGCGTGCTCCAGCGCGGCGGAAAGCGCCGTCTCGTCGTGATAGGGCAAGTGGATGTCCCCGCAGATCACGCCCTTGCCGGGCGTGTCGAACACAAAGGGCGCCACGGGCTCGGCGTCGGACTTGGGGATCGCCAGCCGTAACTCCTTGGTCGTTTCCGCGCGGCTGTCGGCGGACTTGCGGCGGTTCTTGTCGCCCGCTTCTCCCCGGTAGTAGCGCACGGCCGAACGGCATACTTCCCAGGTCGGATACGACTCAGCGTTGTCCCGGTAGATGATGTTGGCCAGTGTGCGCGTCGGCGTATCGGGGTACTGCTCGCAGTAGCGCTTCACGAGATCGCCTCCGGGACGACGGCGATTGTCAGGCTTGCGATTGGCGGCGACCTTGCGCATCGCTCATCCCCCTGGACTGAGTTTGGCCCGAACCGCCGCGTCCTTGGCTTCCAGGAGCTTCCGTAGCGCCACGGTCCGTTCGGGCCCTGGTTCGATGTTCCCGACGACGAACGACGCCAAATGCGCAAACGGCTGCGAGACTTCTTGCAATGATTCGGGGAGAGCTTGAACTCAAACCATCTCAACATGCGTTCGGGCGCCGCCGACGCGCACTGTAGACCGGTCGCCTCGCCCTCAATGGGCGGCATGCTGGCGCCGGGCACCAAACAAACCCCCTGCTTCTCGGCTGCTCTCAACACCGCCCCCATCACGATACTCCTCCCCAGATTGCTAGCGTCCGACAGGGCGTTAAATCCGTGAGCGTCACCCGTAACGTGTGCACCCCGAACGGCCTCAGTTCTTCGCCCAGCGTCTCCGTCAGCTCGGTGTCGATCCGGTCCTGAAAGGACACGAGTTCGTCGAACGCTACACCGGTAACCACCTCTTTGATGACCGCCAGCGCCAAGTCGCGGATCGTGTCCTCGTAGTCGTGGCACTGGGTCAGCAATAGCACGGCGTCGGCCACTTCCCAGACGAAGATCCCCGAAACGCCTACGGGTTTGCGGTCGGACGTGCAGAGATACTGCGCCGACAGGTTCGTGGTCTGCCGCCGCACGCTAGCAAGCTCGTACTCGGTGACCAGCGGCCAGTAGACGTGGATCCCACACCGTTGCCAGCGGGCGAATCGGCACCACCAGGGGCCGCACGGTGCCCACAGGCCGTTCGTGGGCAACAGCGGCCGGATCTGATTGCCGCGCACAAACGCCACCCCCGCATACGTGTCGCGGACGATCAACAGCCTAGGCACCACCGAGAGCAGTGCGCGTATCAGGTCGCCGATCCAGCCCAATGCCGCGTCCATGACGGACTATTAGCGCAGAAATCACGTAAAGGGTGTACCCTCAAACTTCCCGAAAAGTCGCCACAAGGGCCAAATTCTGGCCGGGGCGGTGTTTACCCGGGCGGGTTTGTGACGCTACGCGGACATGTCGCGGCGTTACGGGCGATGGTGTCGGCAGAGTAATCGGGCGAGTATCAACGGGCGCGCCACGCCGCGGGGCACTAAGTCGGCTTGGGCCTGTGGAACATGGTCAAGTCCACGATCTCCGACGTCTCGCCCGTCTTCGGCCAGACCGTCACCACGGCATCGTGGCCAGCCTTGGCGATCGCCTTGGACAGCCGCTTGCCCGTGAGCCCGCCGAAGTGCCGCGATAGCCGGGCCTTCCAGCCGTTGGGCCCGTAAATGTCCTGTTCGTCGTGATGGACCACTAGCGGCGAGTGAAAGGCGACAGTGCCCCGCTCCCAGCCGGTTGGCGGCGGATTCCCGTCGTCCGGAATATGCTGGAGATACCGCCCGTGCGGCTCGTCCTCTTGTCCGAACCGATGGCCCGTCACGGTCGGCGCCGATTCCGCGTTGCGCAGGTACGGGAAGGTGACTGGTTTGCCGGTCTCGAAGCGGCCGCCTGCTCCTCAGTGACGGCGCGGCGCAGTGGGTCACCGTCGGCGGCTGGAGTTTGTGCTTGGGGTTCGCTCATACCGGCATTATAACGCGCCGGCTGCGGGTCGTGCATGGCCGTGTAGAACGACTTTGCGAAGTCGCGGACAAACGCGGCGCGGTAGATGGCGTCTGCTGGTCGCGATGCTCTTGGCTGGCGAGATTTCTTAGTTCGCGGTTGAGGCTGCGTTTTTCGGCGGGTGTCACTAGGCTCCTCCGGGGCTTGTGTGGGGTCTTCGCAATCACTGTCCAGCGGCTCCAGTCCGTATTTGTCCTCTTGGTTCTCCAGTGCGGCGATGATATCGCGGTCGGCGCCCTCCGGTTCGTACATCAGTTCTCGCCACAGGTCATTGGGGTTGACCCCGTGCTCGTCGGCAATGTCCTTGACTGCCTGCATAGCCTCCCGCTCGCCCTCGCGCGTGCCCAAGTCGACGTTCGCCAGCGCCGCTTGCGCCTGACGGATTTCGGCCGGCCGACGGTCGGATTCCAGCCGCGCCGGCGCGGAGTCGGCGACGGCATCGCTGTCGTCCACGGCCTTGCCCTCGGCCACTCCCTCCTGGTAGGCGGCTTCGAATTGTTCCCACTCGGGCTCCGACAGTCGCCGGTTTAGGTGGTCGGCGTTTTCGACCGTCCCGCGGTGCGGGAGCCGCGTCTCGTCCAATTGGTCGAAACCGTAGTTGTGTGCCCACGCGAGGACCTCGTCCCACTCGCCGTCGTGCGGAAATTCGCCCGCGTCCACGCTGGTCAAGCGTTCCGGTGGCTCGGTGCGGGGCTGGGGCTGCTCTTCGGCCTCAACCTCCTTCCCGACGACTGCCTTTTTGTTGGCGTCACCAGAATGGTCCTCGGCTGCCTTTTTGCCGGCGTCGGGAACATGGTCGTCGCCGGCGGTCTGTTCGTCGGCCTTCGCCCGCTCCTGCTCCTGTCGGCGATAGCCTTGCGTCTCCCGGTAGTTGGCCACCCAGTCTTCAATCGAGATCGGTTGCAGCCGGTTCTCGCGGATGAACCTAACGTAGCCGTCGTAGCGCGCCCGCTCGTCGTCGGTGGGCGGCGAGCCCGGCTTGGTGGGCGCCCGCCCGAACACCCGCCGGTACTCGGCGGCCGTCGCCTCGGGTACGTCCTCGCCGCGCTCCAGGGCTTTGCCGACGTGGTTCCAGAACTCGCGGTTCGTGCGCGCGGCGTCGTACTTCTCGCCGTGCTCTTGCTTGGCGGCTTGGTGGAAGTCATGGCGGGTCATGTGCCACGCTTCTTTGTCCGTGAACGTGCCGTCTGCTTCCCGAGGATGAAGCGCCTCAAATTCGGGCGACTTCGGCTGCGCCTGCTGTCTGGCTGGCTGGTGCTCGTCGTCGCCGCCGAACAACGACTTCTGACCCTCCATCGGCTTGCGGTTGCGGGCGTAGCGCTCGGGCTCTCCGTCCTGGCGATAGTTGATGCGCGAGTCTACCGCGTCGAACGTGCCGCGGTTGCCAGTGGCGGATTTGATCTGATGGGGGTGGAAGGCAACCCAATGTCTGGTTTTCCCATGCTGTTCCAGCATGCCGTCGTAGCCAGCCGCGGTCAATAGTTCCACGTGCGTAGCGTCCGGCATGTCGTCACGCAACTTTTCCAACCTGCGCATTTCCTGTTGCGCAGCGTCGTCTTTCAAAAGAGCCTCATCGGTGAATCGATGTCGCTCAAAGGGGTGCTCGATTTTCAGGTGTACCGGCAATACGCCCGGTCGCCTATCGGCGGCTGGAACATCAATCGGAAATGCCTTAGCATACTCCGATGCTTCTTCAGGATTTTCGGTGAAGAAAAAACCGCCTCCAGACATGTCCTGGCGCTGTTTTTTGGGATCGAATGCGTCAAAGTTTGGCGTACCAGTTCCGTGGTACACCACCAGCGGCTTTCCGGTCTCCGCGTGCGTCACTTTTGATTTCCCAAACCACTTCTTAAACGCCGGGTGGTCGGGATGATCGGGATTAGTGGCTGGGTGCTCGACGTAGCGCTCGGGCTGGCCGTCTGCCTGCTGATACTGTTCCGTAGCGGACGGCGGTTTCGGCTTGAGTAGCCGACTCCGTTCCGGGAAAAAGTGCTGGAGCGGTCTCCAGGCCCCCTCGGAGTCGAGCGCTTCGAGATGGCGCGGATGCACGGGCTTGGTGGTGTACAGATCACCCGTGGTCTCCCGCTTGAACGCGTGCTTGGTGCCGTGGACGCGAAGCAATATCGGCTTGTCGCCTTCCGGCGAAAACTGGGCTGCGCTGGAAGCCCGTGGAGTAAAGTAGGCGCGACGTTCCGTGGACCCATCGGGCCATGCGCCCTGATCGGTTCCGTACCACGGGCGATGTGTTTGAAGTCCACCGTGGTGAATCCCGTTCGCTCTGTCGAGCGTGGTAGCGTGGTAGACGTAACCCTCGTCACTGGGCGTGTCTTGGTCGAATGAACCAGGATTGGGAACGTCAGCATGCTCGACGTAGCGCTCGGGCTGCCTTTCCAGCGTGTGACGTTCGGGCTGGTCGATTTCCTCATCCATCCCAGGCAAAAACCGAACGGTCTGATGTTCGTATTGCGTTATGGGAGATACATCCCAGAACCGCACAGCTTTGTACCCGGCCTTGTGAAGCTGCTGCAGGATGCGTTTGGAACGCAACCATTCCACCGGATCGTTGTCGCCGACGTTAACGCCCGCGACTTTCGCCGTCTGTTTGAGGGCTTCCTCGTCGGCTACGTCGCCCTCTTGGACGCGAAATTGCAGTTCGTGCATCACGCGTTTTTGTCCCGGCGCGTCCTTGCTACCCCGACGGTCGTAATCGCGAGTATCGTCCGGGTCGATGGCCCAGTCCGTGCCATCGAGGCGCGTGTCGTGTGCGGTGGCGCGACGCCAGAGCGTCAACGAGCGGGGACCTTGGCCCACGGCCCCGCGATCAATTACGGGACCTTCGTAGTAGTCACCGACGGTGTATTCGTCGTCGTCGTCGTCGCTCTCTGGATTGCCACCTCCTGCTGCCGTCGCAAATTCTCCCGCGTTTTCCGGCTGCCCCCGCGGATGCTGGTCCGGGTCGAACTTGGCCGCGTACTTACTGACCTGATCGGCGATCCTGGACTTCTGGTCCCCGCTGGCAATCCACGCCTTCAACTGCGGAATCGCGATCGGTGTCACAGGCCCCACATGCCAGTCGGGCGTATAGGCGTCCAGGTACAGTTGCTTGGCTTCCGCCGCCGTGCGGCAGCCCAGTACGACCTTGTGCTCATCCCAGCGGCCGGACGGGTGCTCCTGGTCGACCACGAACGCGATCTCACTAGCGGGATCGGGGCCGAGGAACACGTCCAGGCAGTCACCGTCGTGGTCTTCGGTGCCCAGGATTTGCCCGTAATGGGCCGGCAGTGGCGGCCAAGCAGGTTGGCGGCGTGTGCCCTTGGGGTTTTCGATTGCGATCCGCAGCCCGTGCAGGTGGATGTGCGGCTTTTTGTAGTTGCCGGCCGCGGCCTGTGCTTCACTCGGCGGCACCCAGCCCTTGACCGCTCGGTCGATCTCGGCGGCGGTCATGGTGTAACGGGCCGGCTTAGAATGCTTGGGAGTCAACGGCGTCAGCGAGTTCCCCCTGCTGGCGTGCTGCTTCTGAAAGTCACTCACAAAATCTTTGTGGACGGCAGCGAATTCAGCGGGCTTCTCGGGGTCGGGGACCTGAATTTCATACCCGACATAATCCGGATGATGCTGGGTAATATGTTTCGTGACGTGACGATACAGTCGCTGGCGGGACGGCTCCTCGGCGCTGTATTCCAGACTGGCCGGACGGTGCCGGTGCAGGGCATCCACAACTAGACTGGCGGCATGGCTGAATACCCTAGGTGCTCCCCCCGTACCGGTAACGGCTATCAGATTCTCGGGCTGGCTGAGATTACTAAACAGGAATTCATAGGGCTTTCCTAGGTGCTCGGGCGCGGCGCGCTCACCCGTCTTCGCGGCAGGTATCAGTTTGGCTAGATAGTGCTGGTCTCCCTGGGATGTGGGAACTCGAAATTCATGTCGGAGCACATGCCATTTCCCTTCCTGCCAGGGGCTGTCTTCAAACTTCTCGATATTGAGCGAGTAACGTGCAACGCTGGTCCCAGCTTCGGCCCGCTCTTGGTAATCCGCCGTCCAGGCGTCCAGCGTTTTGGGTAGGATGCCAGCCTGCGACAGGAGCGCGCTGTATTGCGTGTAGCGGGCCAGTTCGTCGGCTTGCTGAACGGCGGCGGTGGTCATGACGGCATTCTCAGGTGGGGCGGGATTTACAGGAAGTCCACATTGTGGCAGAAAGCCCGTATTTCTGGCAGCCGAAAAATCCGAGAATATCTGCGGATTCATCGTTGCATCACGTGGTATTGTGGCTACAATATACGTGTAGTGATGAGTTCAGGTTGAATCGCTGGCCAATATGCCGAGGATTCGGAGAGCAGTCGATAGCGGGAACAGAAAGACGTTGGCCGACTGTCCCGTGTGCGCCCTGAGTTGGGAGACCTGAATTATGCGTCGGTCGGCACTGGCAAGCCCAAGTGGCTGTAAACCACCCGCCTCGGCTGTGTAGGTTCGAATCCTACCCGACGCACTGACATAGCGAGGCTTGCGGAAACTCCGGTTGAGTGACCGGGGCCGCAGTCATTCGTTCTCGTCGATCACAACCATCGCCGTTCGCGCCGTCAGCATGTCGGCCGTGCGCATGGGATCCCAAAAGCCCCGGTTCATCGCCGGGGCTTTTTGCTGCGCCGAGGACGCTAATCGTCTTCGTCGTCGCCCTCCGTCGCCTCCTCGATTTCTTCGGCGGTATGCCCGCCAATGAGGCCCCCGGCCTCTTCAGGATCTTGCTCGTTCGGGTCCGTTTCGTTCAACTCGTCGATCAAATCAGTCATGCTTGACCCTGCTTTCTAAATTGTAGCGGCGACCACGTCGTTGGGTCGATGTAACTCTCGCCCGCCACCTGCCACGTATTGCCCAGCACGGCCGCGACCTGTTCGCAAACCCGGCGCTTGGCCCTTTTGTACGCCTGCTCGTTGTCCGGCGCACCTTCCTCTGCTACTATTATAGCCACGGCCCGCTCGGCGGTAACCGTGCCGACCGCGGTTCGCAGGTCTTTCGCCTTGAATTCTCGGCCACCGAGCGCCTTAACGTGTGCCCGCAGCCGGTCCGCGGTCGTATTGAACAACCGCCCCGTCTCCCCGACCTGTCGCTTGCGGGCCACCAACATGGCAGCCACTTGTGGGTCGGCAATCGGCAGCGTAATGCCCTGCCCATGTTTCTTGGCGGGCACGAACTGCAGGCTGACGTGGCCAGCTTCGTCGTGCACTACATGCTGCCCCAAGAGCGTCGTGGCCCCATAACTCTGGTGCTCGGCCCCGGTGTCGGCCGTCGACCCAGGACGCATGCCCGTAATGGCCACTAGTGCCAATACATCAGATTCCTCGGGCTGCCTTTCGCGGCCAGCCGCGTTGTTCCGCAGTACCGCGTCGAGTTTAGCGCGAAAACGGCCGACGCGCGCCCACTTCTTGTCGTTCTGTTGTCTTTCAAACCACGCGGCCCGCCTGCTCTGCGTGCGCCGCTTGGCGTCGAGCCCTTGCCATTGATACCTGTTCTCCGGGCTACCAATCTGCACATTAGTGAGTGCCGGACTGGGCTTGACCGTCACGTGCGCCGGCAGTTCGGCGCCGCCCGGCATGCGCCATTCGTGACGGCTCTTGGGTTCACCCTTCTTACTCTTGTAGGCGATCTGATGTTTTTCCGCATCCACCCACTTGCCGGTGTCGTCGCGCGGATGGACCTGCTCTTGTTCTGGGCCCCAGAGCGATTGCTCAAACGCGTACCGCTCTAATTCCGCCTCCGTCCATTGGCCCTGCTGGTACTTGGCAACGGCTTGCTCGGACGTGATGCTGGCGTACTTGTCCACTCGTCCGAATACTCGGCTCAGACCTTCAAATGGCACATGATAGATGGTGGATCTACCCTTCCTAACCGCCGACATCCCAATTTTTTCATAGAACCCCTTGGAGATTTGCGCCGATGCAACTGTCAAGCCAGATCTGCGTGCAAAGGCCATATGGGCAGCGGCTTTCATGAGATCACTTCCATACCCATGCCCAGAGTCTTTTGAAGCGATTACATCAACAACCACAACGTTTTTCCACCACTTATCAATAGATGGATCCTTAACGTCCGGATATTGCGTAAGTGCAGCAACAGCAACCAGCCTTTCATCCTTCCATAGACTTAGCGGAATGTCACCCGCGTCGATAGCATCCAACGCGTCTTGTGCCGTAGCGCGAGATTCATTGGGCCAATGGGAAATGTCGCTGGCTGTTGGCTTCTTGCTTGGGTCTACATGAGAACCTGCCGTCTTGCCTGCAGCCGTCCACTCGCCCGATTCGTCCCGCGCTTCCTGGCTGACATCGTGGCCTGCGTTGTACTTATCCTGCTGGCCGTCGATTCGGTCGCCCGTGTTGGGCGCCACCTGCACTGCCCGGTCATCCCAGAGTTCGAGCATCTGCTGGTCCTTGCTGCAAGTCACGGGCAGCTTCTGCCCGAAGTGCTGCTGGCACCACGCCTGGATGTACTGGCGGGCGGCCTCAGCGTCGGATTCACTTTTGCCGGGCGCAACCCTCGCGGTCAGTACCCGCACGTCCCGGCCGTCGTCCAGCCATCGCTTGACCCGCTCGACCATTGCCGGAACCGGTTCGCCGATGTGCTCGACGCCCTGCCAGCCGTCGTACCGGGCGAGGACTCCATCGAGGTCCACGCCGATCCAGCCGTCGCCTTGCGCGCCGTGCAGGTCGGGGGCGGAGTCGGCCGAGTACCTTGCCACCGGCGGGTCGGGCGGGATCTTCCCGTCGTAAAACGATTCGATATCCCGATGCACCCGATCAGGTCGCGTGCCTTTCGGGTACTGCGCGTACCAGCGACGGGGAGACTCGCCATACTGCTGATTGCGCTCATCCCATGCGCCCAGGCCGTCCTGAAGATCCAGCACCACTTCGCCGCCTGCTCGGTCTACAATGTTGCGAATGTGGCCATGCTGTTGGGCCGTCGGCCGCACCATCATATCTAGGCCGTGGGCTTCTGGCATGTGCCGGATATGCCCAGCGCCCATGAGTTCCATCATACCGGGCGTGCCGCCCGCCTCGCGGTGGTCCAGGGATCGCTTGCCAGCCTGTCCGCCTTCTCGCTTGCCAGACAGGTCGATCAGGTGCCCCTCCGGCGCGATATACCCGGCTTCACGGTAGTCAGTGGTAGTGCCCAACGCCTTCAGGCGTTGCCAGTTGACGTTCTTCAGCGCCGCCCGCTGCGTCTTCGTGGCCTCGACTTTCTGCTGGCGGCCTGCTTCGCCCTGGGTCGCTTTGTGATAGGCTTCAATCCAGGCGGGGTGCGTAAGTTGGCCGTCTTGGTTTAGCACCCGGCCCTTCAGTAGCTCGGCCACATCATCCCCACCGCGCACGTCGTAGCCAGACGCCTTGAGGTGCTTGTGCATGCGATTCAACACGCCTTTGGATAGCGTGCTGGGGTCTACTGCAACAGGAGACGGTTTAGGTGGCTTAGAACGCGCCGGGCTTGCCGAGCTATCAGGTTCAACCAGCGGCTTTGGGGTCGCCGCCTGTGGGTCTTTCGGGGGCACTGGAGTCTCGGCGGTACTGGAGCCCCTTATTCCCTGGGAGCCCAGCGCGTAGCGGTCGGGGGCTGGACGAAACTTGCGAGTCCAAACGTCCGCAGCCTGCTGGTCAATAACAGCATGATTCACCAGCGATCTAATGGCTGAAAGCGCGTCGTCAACAGTGGCTCTCCCATGCATTACGTCCTCTAACGCGACCTGCACCCACCCAGTCGCAAAGTCTCTGACAAATTCTTTGGCTTTGTGACTCGCTACGCCGTTCTCGGCATCCTGTATTTGTTGATGGCGAGCTAGCGCTATTGATTTCATATCTGGTGCCGCTGCCGCTGGCACTGACGCATTCACGTTTACGCCGCGACCACGCATAGATTTGACTTTTTGGAATCCGCTTGCAACCAACGACTTTAGTAGATCGTCATCTGTATTGCCTTTTGCGCGGACCCATGTTTCACGGTGTGCGTCCTGATGTCGGTATCGCGCGAGTTCTTCCACCGGAGCAACGACGGGTTCGCCGTCGTCGCCCGTGGCAACTAGCTTGCCGCGGAATACGACGACCTCCACGTCTCCTACTGGCGCTTGTCCAACTGATTGAACCCAATTCCGCAAGTCTCGAAGACTTTTGGTGGCGCTGGTACCCTTTTCTGGGTTCCCAGTTTGAATGTTCTTGCTTTTCCAATTTCGCGCAAGTGGTTGACCGCTAAATTGAATGCGATAATAAACGTCGTGTCCAGTTGGAAGCCGTTCCTCGTCTTCTGGAGATCCCCGCCTGCTCGTCGTGGTAGGCACCCCGCTCGCCGTCCATTCGCCCGATTCGTTCCTCGGTTCCTGGCTCACGTCATGCCCTCCACCCAGGGCGTAGTCGGACTTGTCGGGGGCAACGCCGCGGGCTTTCTCAGCGCTGAGTTCGTCGCTCGGCTGTTGTGCGGCACCCTTGGGTGGTTGCTGTAATTTATCTAGCCGGAGAGCCCCCTTGTGCATAGCCTCTAATTCCGATGTGTGGTCTTTGTGCATCAACAAAAACCTCGCGGGTGATTCGCTGTCAGATGGCAATTCATAGGCCGCGTAATGCGGGTGCCAGCGAGGCACTCGGGATAGCATGTGCCGGTACAGCTTTTGTCGAGACGGCTCCTGGGCGGTGAACTCTATGCTTTCAGGTGTGCGACGATGCAAAACATCTGATAACAACCCAGATACATAAGACAATGCTTGGTGTGGGTGTCCATGTCCCGTAATTCCAAATGGCGAATCGCCAGCTTCAAGCGACCCGAAATCAAAGTGGTATGCCGGTTTTCCAGTAAAGGATTTGAGCCTGCCTGCGTCACGGTGCAGTTGTGCGTAGTACGTTATGTCGCCTTGGTTGTTGGCGTCGTGGGGGACGGCTTTGCCCGCGTGCATGTCAAATAGGTGCTGTGCGACGTTACGATCTACCTTGTCCCAATAGGGCGACTTTGTGAACTGATGCGGTTCAAGTGAATAGTTCTCGCGGTTCAATGTGGCCGAGGCGTCACAGAGGCCCTCGAAGTCCGCGTCGGACACGGGTTCGCGGGCGGCCGTCAATTCTGGATAGTCGGGATGGCTCTGAAGTTTGCCCGCCCGGAGGGCTTGATTGACGAGGTTGCGGTGCTTGCTGGTAAACTGGACCATCGGGATGCGTGGCAGTGCGTCGCCCTTGTGAATGGCGCGGTGAATGCCCCACGGGTCGTTGTCGGCCGTGTACTCTGGGAACATGGCGGCCATGAGCGGTCGGGCGCGCTGCAAGCTGGGTCGGTCGTGGGCGTTGATGGCGTCCGCTAGTTCATCCCGGCTCATCTGCCACGCCTCTTTGACGCCCGTATCGCCGGCGGCGTCGTCGCCTACTACTTGCTCTGCAGCGTACCTACCGGATAGTTCTGCCCGTTCCGCACAGTCGTCGGACGGCCCGACGGTCGCGCCCGCAAAGCCTCGGCGCAGAGCCCGCAGCAGTTCTTCCCGCATCGAGCCACCGATCGGCTGCGCGGTACAGCCGCACTGCCCTGCCTGTTCCCGGCGGTACTCCATCTCGTACCGATTGGCGATCGGGTGCGCCTCGTCGTAGGTTAACCCTTGGCTCATCAACCGGCGTTCGACCACCTCATGCAGGATGATCGCCCGCCATTGATCCGGCGCTACGTTGGCGTCGACCCAAATCGTGTTGGCAGGCATGAACCCCGGATAGCGCAGGTCGTTGCCGCCCTCCACGAAGTCCGGGTAGTGCTGGACCTTGATGGCGGCGCCGTCTACCGCGTATACGGAGAGCCCGTCGATGGTGCCCAGAGGGCGCTGTTGAAGAGTATTGGACATGGGCGGAGGGTCTCTTGTGATACTTTGACCCTCCGCTTGACGGCAGGGAATGAATCGTTAGTCGGTAGTTCGTGCGCCACACAGAAATCCATCGCGGTATCCCTCACCGCGATGCTTCCGGGTCACACCATTTTCTTGATGCCCATCTTACCCTGGACGGGTCTGCGGTTCCGAGCGGCATAGTCCTCGCGGCCGTACAGGTAGGCGTACAGGTTGTACAGGTCGGGACGGACGGTGTGGTAGGCAGTATTCACGGGATGGTTCCTGGATGGCTGACAAATACTTGACGGGTGGTTAAGTCACGGCTTGCCTGTTTCGGGTCGGACGTTCTCGGACGCCTTGCGCACCGCAATGCGATCCGCGATCTTTTGGGCCGATTGTAGGATCGGGGACTTGGCAGGTACCGGCGCCGTAATGGGTTTAGTCACGCTCGGTGGGGGCGGCGGTGGCTTCTTGAGCGCTCGCGGGGGCACTGGCGTTGCACCCGCTTCCTGATTGTGTCGGGCTTGCAGGCGTGCGGCCGCGGCCTGTATGGGTTTGGGCGGCAGCGACTGAGAGGGGTCAGTGGCCCCGGGCTGCGCTGCCGATGACGCGGCCGGCGGGGGCGGGGTACCGTACTGATCGGGTTCGTCGTCTTCGTCGGGAACTGCCTCGTCGTCTGCCGTATCCGGCGCGTCGTCATCATCGTCCGCATCTCTGGCGGCGGCCTGAGCGGCGGCCGCCGCGTAGCGTGAGCGATAGAATTCGTAGAGATCGCGACGAATGTAGGGCGCGGCGGTGGCCGTCATGGGGTAGATTCCTTACAGGGGAAGGGAGTGGAGTTCGCGTTTCACGGATTGCAACCAATCTTGTCCGAAACCGGACGACGGTTTCACTGGCCGGGCAGGTTTCACTACCGAGTGCCCATTTGAGTGAACAACGGAGGCGGTCAGCGCCCCTTGAATGGCCCGCTTGATCTGCCGGCGTGGCGCCTGCGCTTCGTGCCACGCGAAAAGGAAGGCCAGCTTATCGCGCAGGCTGGCCGCGTCCTGTTGCTCGCCCAGGGCTTGCTCCAGCGCCTCTCGAAACTCGGCGGCCGTCCGCTGGTGGACCGTCACGTACTGCTTGAACGCCCGCGCAAATTCCTCAGCGATCTGCTCGCGACCGGCTGCCGGCTGCGCGGGCACGGCGGGGCCGAGGTCGGGCCGCTTGTGCGGCTGCCCGTTAGTGCCGGGCGCGGCTGCGTGGTCGAGGTGTCGGCGGGCGGCGTCAAACAGAGATTGGAATATGTGCGGATCAGTGGCCTGGCCGGGCGCGGAAGCCTGAGATTGCTGCTCGACTTGCACTGGCGGCTGCCCTTGGGCCCCGCTGCCCTGCGACGCCGCTTGTTGGGCCTGCGCCACGGCCACTTGGGCGTCCTGACTGGCCGCCCCGGCCTGCTGTTGCTGCGCGTCGGCGGCCTGCACGTCGTCCAGTGCCGCGCCCTGTTCGCCCATTGGGCCGAATACCGTGGGGCGACCGCCAGCGGCTTGCTGCTGGCCCCCAGCGGACGCCTGTTGAGCTTCTGCCATCTGCTGCTGTTGGGCCATCTGCTGCTGTTGCATCCGCAGTTGCATGATCGTCGGGTTCTCCAGCACCAGGTCATCCTTGTCCGGCCGACGGGTGCCCACGATACTGTACACCTCGCTGCCGGCGATCGGCAATCCCATCTCCCAGGCCCGTTGCAGGGCCAGTAGTTGCTCGCTGACCTCCACGTTCTGCGTGTCGATCACGAACCGCACCCAGGTGTCTCGGTGGGCCGGGTAGTTCATGGCCTTGATCGGCTCGATTAGGTCGTGGGTCAGCGACTCTTCCAGGTTCCGGGCGTCATACTTGATGATGTCGGCGAACGTCGCCACGTGCGCGTTGGCCACCTCGGAACCCATCCCCGTGGCCTCGGCTTCCGAAGTCAACGTCTGACCGAGGATGTATCTCTTGATCTTGTGCCCGTAGAAATCCTGGATCAGCTCGCGGAGCATTTCCGCGCCGCCCAGACCGGGCTCCAGGTGCTCGACCCCGTAGAGGTTCGCGTCCTCGCCCGGCATCACGGGCACCAGTATAATGCCCCGGCCGTGACCGACCCGTTTCTGCGCCGCGTCGCGGGCTGTGCGCTCGGCCACCGCGTTGCCGCTGGGATACCGCCAAATCTCGACACCCAGCGCCGAGCGCCCGATGTACTCCAGGAGATCGGCTAGCACTTCTATCGACTGGAACCACGTCCAATAAATCCGGTCGCGAATGCCCACGCCGTGGATCCGCCCGCTGCCCCGGAAGTCCCCGTACGGCCCGTCCTCGATCTCGTGCTCGTGGACGATGCACGTTTTGCGCTCGTAGTCCTTCAGGAAATAGACCAAGCCGTATTGGGTCGGCTCGACTTGGGCTTGGTTCCGGATCGGGGCCGACGCATGCACACGGATCCCCAGTTGGCCAGGCTGGTACTTGCCCGATCCGTCGTCGTAACGGAACACCAGCTTGTCCGGGTGCCGCGGCTCCCAGCGCTCCACGTACTTGCGCCATTGGCCGCCGATCCGACGCGCCCCGTACTGGCACCAGGCCAGCGAGCGGCCAAACCAGCAGGCTTCCATCAGCCACCGCCGCATTTCGGTGAACCGCCAGGTGCGCTCCAGGATCGTAGTCAACTGCGTGACGAGTTCTTTCTGCTTCGGGTCCTTTTCGTCCTCGGGCTGCAGGTGCCAAGGGAGCAGGGCCACGGCGCGCAGGCGGGCGCCCAGGCACTCCATGATCGAGCAGTCGGTGCGCATCCGCTCGCTGTTGCTCACCGAGTCGCGAGTGGCCTCGTCCTCGTTGTAGTAGACGCGAGACGACGACCCCTGCATGGAGCCCACGGTGTAGATGTGCGGCACGAACGGGCGGCCGAAGTTCGCGGGCGCGCCGTCAATACTGGCCGCCGGGTCGGGGCTCATTAGCTCGCCGTTTAGGAAGCCAGCCGGGTACATGGCCGGATGCTGCTGAACGACGGCGCTGACGTCGAACGGGCCCTGAGCAGGGTCGGTGGAGAACGGGCGGGTGGTCATGGTGGAGTGTCCCTAAGATGTTCATGGGGACCCTCCGCTTGGCGGTTGGGTGGGGGTGATTTACTCGCGAAACTGCCGGTAGGGTGGGGTATTAAAACAAGCGCGCTCAATCACGACAACGGACTCTGGGGGAAGCAGTGGCCCGTCGTTGTAGATGAACTCCGACAGGTCCCTATTGAGGAGCGTATTGCAGGCGCCGATTCTCGATAGCCCTGATCTGAACGTGCCAAGCGGACATGCGTATTGCCTCGTTCGTCGGCGTACATGTCACGCGCACTTCCGCGAAGTGTGATCGTGCGGCCCGTCGCCTGTAATCGTCGGCCCGAATAGGGAAACTCCCGAAATAGCGGGTCTGACGTGGGCGAGTACGCTACCTTCTCGATCTCGGCGTGGATTTCGTCAAGTTCGTCCATTTCGCTCATCCTCCTCTGGCAGCTCCTGCGCGTACGTCACCGCATGCCCGTCCACGTCGTGCGTGTAGGCCACAGGCCGGTCGGGATCGAATCCCGCTTCGGTCAACTTCCGACGGAGCACGAGCCCCGCATTCAGCCGTAGGCCGCCGAAGGTGGCGTGATTGTCGGGGTCACTGTCGATTTCCGTGGCAGTTACCGTCAGCGAACGAGTAGTCGCCGCCGGGGCTGACGGCGATTCTAACTCAGCCTGGCTTACCGTGTGCAAGGAACCGTTGACTACCCAATGCCAGACAGCGGATCCAGAAACTGCTCTCACTATGTCGTAGCAACGATCCAGCCGGCCAGTGGCGAGACTCTCTTTCGCCCGCTGCACGTCCTTGTCAAGTCGACTGATTGCGCGCTCAAGTCGCTCTTTCGCCCACCGATACACTTCGCTCATGTCGTCACCCTCCAATGCTTTCCCAAGCTCCAAGTTCAGGATCCACCTCCACCGCGCTAGGTTCTTCCCGTCGCGGGCCGCCCGCGTTTCGGCCGCGCCCGGAACGCCGCATTCCGCTCGGCCGCAATCCGTCGCCAGTCCGCGTGGGACTTGATAGGCTCGGCCCGCGTGAACCGCTGCGGGGCCAGCGTCGATCGCTGCACGCCCCCACCGCGCCGCTTGGGGGTAGCCAGCGAGCGGCTGCGGTAGCCCTTAGCCGTCGCCTTGCGCGGTACGTATTGGCCCCCGTGGGGCACTAGGGCTCCAGCGACCAGCCGATAGGGATGCTGATGTCCCGACCGGCTGCCGCGGACGCGCAAGTAATCCCACACGGCGCTGCCCGCACTGCCAGTGGCCGAGTTTTCAAACGCGACGTACTTGGACAGCGGCACGTTGCTGTAGGCGTACATCGGCCCCGCCTGGTTCGGTCGCGCCCCCTTAGCCATCCCCGGATGCCAGAGCTTGAACGTCACGAAGAGCGTCCCGTTGCGGTTGCCCTGCACCGGGTGCTTGCCGCTGATCGGCCCGTCCGGCTTCCAAAAGTAACTGAAGACGTTGCTGCTGTTGGGCGTCAGCCGTTCGCCGGCCACGAACTCGTCGATGTCCGGCCAGGCCCCGATGTCGCCGCGGCCCAAGACTTCGATCGGCGTCTCTTCGTCCCGATCCTCTTCGGTGGCCTGGGCAGGCGGCGCCTTGGCGGGCGACGTAAACCGCTTGGCCAGGATCTCGGCGATCTCCGTCAGCCCGTCGCGCTGGGGCAGCGTGATCGTCGTGTCGTGGGACGCATCGCGGAGCAGGCTGGTGATCCGGTCGATCAGCCGCTCGGCTTCCTGTTCTCCGATGTACGTCCGCTGCTGAATGTCGCCGGCCAGGTCCAGCAACTGGTCGCCCGCCGACATGCGCTGGGTGGGCACGTAACTCGGTGGCGGTTTCGGCCGTTGCGGCTGCAATAACGGCGGCAGCAGGGGCCGCGGCGGATTAGGCCCCGGAACACCGGGAGGGCGACCAGGCAGCGCAGGCGGGCCGCCTGGAAGCCCGGAAGCGGCGACGGGGGCTGGACTGCCGGGAAACGTGCCACGCGGGGCGTTGGCCGGGCCGATAGGGAAGCCGCTCGGTGGAGTGAGGCCGGTCACGCGGGCGCCCGATCCGCGCAGACGCGACGCCAGACTGCGCAGGGCTTGCAGGGCCTCGCCTTTGCTGGCGGTCAGCGCGCGACCGAACGACGACGAACCGAGCGAGCCAGCCATCCGGCCCAAGAGCGCGCTGGTCCCGCCCCGCATGCGATTCAACGCGGATTGTCGAGCGGCTTGGTTGGCGAACTTGAACAGGCTAGACACCTACAGGGCCTCCAGGTCGGTTTCGTACTGCTGGTACATGCCGGATACGGGACTGAATAACGCGGGGGCTCCGGCTTCGTAAATTTCGTAACGCCCGCACCCATCGGTCTCGACCCGCATTTCGTGCCAAAAAATATACGCCAACGTGGCCCACGACGGACCTTGGCCTACTGGTGTCAGTAGTCCGCCTGGCCGGGAAACCAGCAGCACGTCACCGTCACGCATGTGAGGCTCAATGACCCGAGGCAATCCCAGGGCAATCCGTTGTTGACACTGATCTGCCGTATTTTTAGTCATCACGAGCATCATGTCCGGCTCTTGGACATGCCCTAGCGTATCTGCTTTAATCTCCTTCACCAGCGTCGGCACATCCAGGCCAAAACCGCTGCCTGCATGGCACGGCCACGATTTCAGATCGCAAGCGTACCGGAGGAGAGACTGCGTCCGATATCGCATGATGCGTTCGGCCGCGGCAGGCAATTCGTTCACGCTACCAAATGGGGCCGCGTATTGCCTGTCGCAACAAAAGGCCATGTAGCCAAACGTCTCAATCGTGGCCACCGACGCGTCTGTCCAGGACCCATTGGTCCCGGCATCGTGCAGTACATTCTGGACGTGCTCTGGCGTCAGTTGTAAATACAAGCCAGCACTACGACCGTCGGGAACGTACTGGCAATACCGGTTGATCGGCCATTCTGGGTTCCGGGAAAACTCGCGGATCGCCAGTTCGGTCAGCGACTCGTCTTTACGCCACTCCCGTCGCTGTTCGTGCTGGACACTCGACTTGGCTACGTCTCCGACCACCAGCGACCCCGCTAACACTGCACCCGCTTTCACAAACTCTCGTCGCTTCATATCAATACTCCCTCCTCGTCCCCTTCATCGTGCCAAGTCAACGGCACGCCGCCATCGTTGGACACGGCCTCCACTTGCGGACCCCCATTGAGCATGACTTCAATCTGCTGTTGCGCGACCGGCACGCCAATATAGATCATGTCCGCGTAGTCGTTTTCGGCCATCAGGTACTGGTTGAGAAGGTGCAGCGCGGTGCGCTTGGTCCGCCGTTCTTCAACGTCCAGGTCACGTTGGAACACTGGGTCGCCGCTGCCGCACTCGACGGCCCGGCAATACTGCAACACCTCGAACGCCGCGCGGGCGCGGGCGGGCAAAACACGGAACGGTCCGGCAGTCGCGGTAGTCATGGAGCCTATTAGCGCAGAAAGACCGTATTTAGGGTAGCCGCAAAATCCGAGAAAAACGTCGGATTTACGGTTGCACCACGGGGTATTGTGGCTACAATAATCATGTAGGACGAGTGATGACACCGAGGCCCCACGGGGCCGCAACTGAGGAGATGAGACCGTGAAGGAGATGGTCGACGACGGGCGCCGCTGGCCGGGAGTGCCGTTCCGGCCAGAAGAGGAGTTGGTCCTGCGGGCGTTTGGCCTGTAGGACGATCGCTGCGGCCAGAAGAGGGGGCCGATTTCGGAGGACGAGATGAGTGCGTATCTGGATTCTGGGGTGGCGAGATTCACGAGCGATGTACAGTCATGGCTCGATCGCTGTGACGCGGTAGTCGCCTGGCGCGCGTGCCCAGGCGATCAGTTTTTGCAGTTTGACTTCGATCCGCGGGCCGAAGTCTACGATGTTCCGTCGGGCGTCTGGTTCGAGTTGGACCGCGCGCCGGCGGGTGCCCGGAAGGCATTCGCCGCCCGCTGCAACGCGGATCTTGCGGCGCAGGGCGTGTACTGAGATCACTCCCCGGCGCCCGACCGGGTCACCAAGGGCCGTGTTGGATCGCACGCTGATCGATCCCCGGAACGCCGCGGGCCTAGGCGTGACAGCCGGAGAGACGGCCTTGTTCCCGTGCGGGCTCACTAGCGCCGGCGGGGGCTCTGATGAATAGCCCAGATGGGCACCCGGCCACGGGATACGAGATTGCCGTCCGAAGTGGCGCAGGACGGTATTTTGGGGAGGATCGAGAAATGCAGACGATCGTGAAATTCAGGTTGAGTGAGGCGGGGCGGAAAGCGGCTTTGTTGGCCGGAGTCTGTGCCGATGAGTACCAGTCGGTCGAAGTTACGGCGGGGACGCCCGAATTCGGAGAAGTGGTTGCAGCCGGGAAACTGAGCGGTGACACGTGCGAGTTGGACGTGAGATACGGGATGGACTGGCATACGGTGCCAAGCGTGCGTCAGATCCTGGATGAGATGGCCCGCCGCGCGGCGGAGAAGGCTGCCGAAGATCAGGCGAAAAAAGACGCCGCACTGGCGAAGGTGGCGGATGTGTTCGCGCGGCGGGCCCTGAAGACGACACAGTCCTGGGTCGGATACGGAGCGACCGAGGTGAAGTTTGAGACGCACGCCCCCGACTGGCGTCCGCTACCGCGCCCCGGTTCCGACGACGATGCCTACGATGCCTACGCGAGCGAACTGGTCCCGGAGTGCGCGGCCTGGGTCGCGGAATTGGAAGCTGCCAACGCGGCGGCGGCGGCGACGGCAACGGAAAAGAGCGAGGAACTGAAGGCCGCGAAGGCAGCGTGGGCCGCTGCCGCGAAGGAGGAAGCCGCGCAAGCCGAGTCCTCGCGCCGGGCGCGCCTCGGTCTGGAAGATGGAGAGTTTGATTATGCAGTCGAAAACGGAGCAATTATGCGCGTCCCGTGCTACGACACAGGACGCCGATCGAAGAACTGGATGGCTGTCATCACGGTTGACCCGGCCAAGCCGGGCGGGTTGGACCGCGACTTCGCCGAAAAGGCCCACGGGGACGCGTACTACATGCTGCCGGACCTGAGCCCCGGCGACGCTCTGGAGTTTGGCGCCGACAGCTACTCCAGCCGTGGGCGAAAGAGTCCTGAGCGAGCTTACAGAATAGTGGTGCGTGTCGAAGTCCAGAATGGGGGCGGCTACATCGTGTTGCAGAACTGCAGTACGGGCAAAGAAGCCTGCCGCGAGGGCGCGAAGCTTGCGAAGCTCGCCGCGAAGCTCGAAACTGTGGCGTGACTCACTCCCCGGCAGGCCGACCGGGCAACAACCGGCCTTTTATCCTCGCCTCTGGTGGGGGCTGATCGGGAGGTCAGCGAGATCGGGTTCAACTCCCGACGAGGATACTGACGTGGTTCGCGGAAACCTCGGCGAGTGACCGGGGCGGAAGCGGGCCGAAATGGGAGGATGAACGATGAAGAAGACGGCAATCGAAATCAGTGCGTCCGACGTGGCAGCTCTGCTGGCCGGCGCGTGGGACGAGGCGGAGCAAGAGGTGCGGCAGGCGGTCCTGGCCGCGATTATCGAGCGCGGGGACGACCCGGCTAGCGACCTGGTGGAATCCCTGCCCGTAACCGTGCGGGCCTGGGATGACGGGTCGGACGCGCGCGTCACCGTCGAGTACGGTGACGACTACGAGGACGCCGCCCGCGACCTATGGGGGCGGGCGGACTACGGAGACGGTGACTATCGAGTCACTGTCAATTGGGAGGTGACGGACGCGGCCGGGAAGGAGATCGACAGCGGCAGTTTCGTGGTGGAGGGGCATACCGAGGAGCCGGAGTGCCCCGAGGCCGACGAACACGAATGGACCTCGGAGCACGAGGGCGGGTGCTCCGAGAATCCCGGTGTCTGGAGCACCGGGGGCACGTCGATGAAATTCGTGTCGCATTGCTGCCACTGCGGCATGAAGCGGACCGTCCGATCGACCGGGAGCCAGCGGAACCCCGGTGAGTGCGACACCACCGAGTACAGCGAGACCGACCCCGAGTGGGTCGCGGAGTACTATGGCGAGTGACGACTGCACGCAGGATCACTCCTCGGCGGCCGACCGGGCACCAACCGGCCTTTGCCCCGCGAGCGGATCTTTCCGGCGTCGTTGCCGGGCGGGGCTCTGTGGCCAGCGGAAACCACGGCGGGTGACCGGGGCAAAGCGGGCCAAAATGGGAGGATGAGACGATGAAGGCGATCGCGTGGGAAATGACGTACAACGGACAATTTGGGCGGTCGTTCGACGTGACCCTACCCGACGGGCGGGTAGTGACGGGCGTTGGCGGGGTCGTGAGGGCCATGTGCGACGCCGGTCGCCGCTGGCCGCATGTCCCGTTGCGGGACGAGGAGGAGGTGGTTTTGCAGGCGTTTGGCCTGTAGACTGCCCGATTCCACAGGAGGTTAACAATGAAAGCGATCATCGCTACAGGGTGGATTGGAAATAATTCTGGAACCGAGCTTACGCCGGTCCCAGGGCGAGACACGGTCCAGGTCGATGGGATTGAGTATCCCATTGACCGATCGCATGACGCCGCGTGCCCGGCGCGGCCGGACGGGTACGTCTGTGGGAACGGCTTTTCCCTCTTCGGAGGGAGGAGCGTCGAGATCTTACTCGACCGGTGGCTGGCTGCTGGCCGTCCGCTGGACCAACGCGGGCGAGTGGTCCTGGTCCACTTCGTTCGACGAGAGGAGTGGAGAAAGGTCTACTGGGACAGCTTCGGATCTCCGTGTTCCGGCTGGAAGCCGGAGCCGGAAGTCGTTGACACTGAGCCTGCTCAGGCCCAGTGCCCCAACGGCCACAAGTGGCCGTTGGACGACGGGATGAATTGCCCAACGTGCCTGTGCCACGTTGGGCTCCCGAAGCCTGAAGGGTTCGGTATGGTCCCCCATCGTTTGATGGGGGAGCACTGAGATCACTCCCCGGCGGCCGACCGGGCAACAACCGGCCTTTGTCCCGCGAGCGGATCGCAACCGGTGTCGTTGCCGGGCGGGGCTCTGTGAGGCTTGCGGAAGTCGCGGTCGAAATGGGAGGATAAGAAAATGAAGATCCGCTGGACGGGATTGGACGGTCGGACGCATCAGGCATCGACCGTCGTAACGGCAGACCGGTCGCGACGGCGCGAGTTTCGCCGCGCGGGCCTCGCCTATGTGCTTCGCGACGGGGATATCCGTCGCGAAGACGGTGAGCCGTTGACGGATGTAGACTGCTTCCTGCTCGCTGAGCAGGTGCAGCATCACGGGAGGTAAGAAGATGTACGAGGTATTTACGGCGTCCCCCATGCGCCAGAGCATGGGGAATTGCTGCAACGGGAGTTGCAGCCATGTGACTCCGCAGGAAGCTGCGGAAGCTCACGGAACGTGGGCGGAGGCCCGGATTGTTGTAGGACATGGAGGAGAATGGGAAATAGACGCCGAGCCGTGTCGGCGCCCGAAGCTGGGGCTATGCCTGACGGCGCCCCAGCCTGCTCAGGCCCAGTGCCCCAACGGCCACTTATGGCCGTTGGCAGACGGGCTCAACTGCCCGGTCTGCCTGTGCCCCGTCGCGGAACACGGCGCGGACTAGTCGGCCGTCGGGAACTGGATCTTGATCCCGAACTCTTCCAGCAGCACCACCGCCGCCTGTTTGCTGGCCGCGGCCAACTGCCGCAATTTCTCGTCGTCGGGTTGGCGGTGGTAGCCCGTATCTAGGTATTGTTGCACCGCCTGGCTGTAGACGTCCGTGGCGATGTGCAGCAGCATGGCGCTCACCTGCTGGCTCTGCTGCTGATGGACGGCTAGATGTTGGGGCATGGCTAGGGTCATAAATGAGATTCTCCAGGATGTCAGTAATTTAGGTTGCACAGCGCGGTATTGTGGCTACAATAATATAGGATACGACACCCAGCATCAACGGGCCCGCAGGGCCAGGAGGCATGCAGATGATGACCGAAACGATTACCGTGGTTGCCAAAAGTGGATTGACCGTCACCCTGCCCGCGGCCGAACACGCGGCCATCATGCTCGCGAACGGCGTCCGCGGTCGCGAATTCCTGCTGACACAGGCAGGACGGATACTGGGTCACCAGCGAGTCTTGGCCGCCATTTTGGCGCAGAGCCTCACCGCCGAGAAACGGCGGCAGATTGACGCCCTCGCTCGGTCGCACGCGATCCAGCATGCCGTGACGTGCGAACTCCTGGACATGGGTTACGAAAATTGCGTGATGCGATCAATGCGGGGCGGGATGATGCCGCCCTCCTGGTCCCGGCTGGTCGATCAGGCACGTGGCCGGATCGACGAGTCCCAGGTTCAGGTGACATACGTTGATCGCGATGCGGCGATGCGCGATCTAGGGCTGTACTCCGATCACGACCGACAGTGGAGCGAGCCCATCGCGCGCAGTCGCGACTGGACGATCACCGCGCCGGAAGGCTGGGGACAGCCGACGGCTGCCTAGACTCACATTCTTCGTCTCGCACTAGCCGGGCATCGCCGGCAAAACAATGACACCCACCTGACAGGAGACTGAAAATGACCATCGCGTTTGCCACTGAACTCGCCGCCAGGTTCCAGCGTGGATTCAACTTCCGCGGAATGCGAGAGGCGCCGCTCAGGCTCGTCCGTCGGCCTGATACGTACAATCCAGACTGGCTCTTCGAGATTGAGACTGAGCCAGCCGCAGACCGCACTCGGATCTACGTTTCCGAATCCAGACGACGCGTGTGGGCGCCCGGCTGGGACGCAGGAACGTCATTTTGACAGGGCTTTCTTTTTCGCCAGCCCTATTCTCGCCGGTTCCTGTCCTGTGATTGGGCGCTCCTGTCCAACCGGACGCCGAACCGGCTGGGGTCGGGCTGCCGTTCGATCCGCTCCGTGGCGCCGGGGTCGATAGTCCACATCTTGGATAGCTTATTTAGTGCCCCGCTAGCGGCGTCGCAGTTGTGGACCAAAATCCCGTTGGCAAAATACTCAGGCGGCCCGTCCACCGTCAGGTTCCAAACGGGCTGCTCGCCACTTGGCCCAATACTGATTACGCACGCACGACTTAGAGCAAAAGCGCCGTCTCCGACCTGCGGTGAAAAACTCGACTCCGCACTGCTCGCACTTGTAAGCAGCACTTTTCCCGTGTCCAAGTCGTCCAGACATCTCCAGCCCTCTCCTTCGCACCAAAACGGATGCCGTGACGTAGCGTCAATCGCACGCCCGTCGTCCAGCGTCAGGCGACGCGTCTCCGCATCTTTACTTGTGCACCATACGCGAAGTATAGGGAAAAGACCCTGTCGTGTCCATACAAAATCCGAACCTTGCATCCGCTCCACGGGAACGTCGCCGCGAGCGGTCGCAATCAGCGTCCCAGACGCTACACACTGGTCGCACAGGTCACTCAATGGGAATTGCAGAAGTTCGTCCAAGAAATCGCTCGTCCAGTGGGCTTTCTTGACCCGGACGTGCCGAGCCTCGGCTTGAGCAATGAACCCCTGGGCACGCACGATCTTGGCCTTGTGCGGGAGTTCAATACCGCCGATCAACTTCGTGCCCCGGCCGCTCACCACGTCGCGAAACACGGGATAGCCTGCCAGCATCTTAATGAACTGCTGGGATACTTCTTTCCCCGACGAGCCGGGTTCCTGCTCGCCGTAAATGTACACGGTGTTCGCGTACTGCCGCGAGTCCCGCACCGCGGTCTCCCGGATCTTCGCGTTGCGCGCCTCGTAGGTCCACTTGCCACGCACCACGTCCTCGACCCAGAATATCCCCTGCTGGTCGCGAACCATCAGTACCCCTGCGGTGTAACACGCAGACGCCCCGGTAGAACTAGCACGATCCCAATACCTGACACGCTGACCGACAAGCGGGATTTCGTCTTCTTCGGCCAGCGGCATGAACCAGTCGCGGTCGAACAACAGCCCCAGCGCGTCGATGAACTCGCCTGCCAATTCCTGGGCGCGTAGGGCTGCGCTCAGGTGGCTGCCCGTCTCAGCCACGTACTCGGCGGGCAAGAACGGATTTTCGCTCGACGCCGCCCGTATCAACTGTGTGTTGTCACGCTGCCGATACCACCGGCCGCTGATCTGTTCATAGATACTCAGATCGCCGAGTAGGTCTAGGTCTTCGCCGTCGCCGGTTTCCAGAGCCGCGACTTCATGCGCATCGGCTTCCTGGTAGAACGTCTCGAATGTCCAATGGGCCCGCCCGCGCGGCGTGAACGTCATCAGGCAGGGACCGAACCGCCCGAGGTGGCGCAAACAGGGATGCGCCCGATCGAAGGCCATGCGAGAGATCACCGAGGGTTCGTCGAACCACAGCCCCGCGTTGCTGCTGCCCACTAGTTTGTCCGGGCGCTCGGCGGACTTGAACACGATCTCCGCCTGGCCCCCATCCCGCGTGCGAAAGGTGATCTTGGGAATCGGGCTCTTCACTCCGTAGACCCAACTGCCCCGTTCTTTCGACAGGCGCTCAAAAATCGGCCACGTGGTGCTCATCACGACGTTGGCGTCCGGGCTGACGGCCAGCCAAGGGTCGCCGTCTCGGGCGTGGCCCAAAATGTAGTCGGCGGCCACTTCGGACTTGCCTGAGCCACGACCGGCGCAGAATCCCCGCATGTGCGCGGCGATCTGATGGAACTGGAGTTGCTTGTCGTAGATCCCGCGCCGCACGACCTTTAGCATGCCCCCGGCCTGACTCGTTGCCGTCAGCCATTGCTCCAGAGTCAGAGGCGAGCTCGCCACTAGCGCAGGCGATACCTTCGCGGTCGTCGGTGAGGCTGCGAACTGTTCACGTTCCGCAACCGTGTGAATCAGCACGTAGACCACGGGTAGTGCCGGGCGCCGCTCACCCCCCGTTGCCCGATGCCTCTTTTTCCAGCCCGCCAGCGACGTGCCCGCCACCTGCCCGCTCCCTTAACGCCCGATCTGTCTTCTCGGCCAAGCCGTACATTTCGCACGCATCGCGATAGCGCAGCAGCAAGTCCAGGATCGCCTTCGCCGCCCCCAGTTTCACCGCCCCGTGCTTGCGCCCCTTAGCCATCTTCAGTAGCTCGTCAAACGCCGCGTCTCCGCCGTCTACTATGCGGCCTGTCAGTTGCCGCGTCAGATCGTTGCGAAGGCGAAAGACGAGCCGTTTGAACCACGGCTTGCAGTTGAGCTTCTGGGCATACTCGTAACTGTACTCCGTTGCCTTGGCTGCCGCGATCAACTTCTTGCCGCGCGCAATCTCCAGCGCAAGCGCATGGTGCCTGCTCTTTGTCGAGGCGTTTTTGCGGGACATTTTCCGCCATTTTCCGACATATCGCCACCTTTAGGTGGAATTACGCCGCCGCCGTTTTTTCCGCCTTGGCCAGCATTTTGTTGACTTGCTGGTAGGTGACCTTCCCCTGTCCGGATTTGGCGCGCACGGCGGTCAACACCTTGGCGATCTTCTGCGGCGGCACGCTGTCCGCGCTGAGCGCCAGCACCTGGTCGGCGAGATCATCGCCCGCGCTGTCGATGGTCGGCTGATACTGAGCCAGCCATTCCTCTGCCTCGGCGTCCAACTGGCGGGCAGTGGCCTGCACCTGCTGCTCCAATTGCCAGTCCAAGCCCGGTTTGCGGACCCCTGGGTTCAGCGTGGCCTCCCGGAACTCCTGACCGACCAACACAATTCCCTTCGCCGCCAGTTCGGTGCGCACCTCGTCCTCGGTCAGCTCGTACATGCGCGCCAACTGCTTCGGGGTCATGCCCCGCAGCAACGCCGTGAACTCGATCGGTTCCGCGGGGATCCGGTGCTCGGGCCGCGGGTGGATCAGCCGCTCGTCGCCGTCCAGGCTGACGAGGTTCATGCGCGATAGCCGTTCGGGACGCCCGCGCCACTTCTCCGCCACCTTGGCCGCCGCTTGCCTGTCCGCGGGTGCCGTCCACGTGACGGGGTCAAAGTGCGGGCTGGCTTCCCCGCGCCGCTCGTACGCGATGTGCTCGGCCAGTTTCGTGGTGTCCGGCCGCCCACCGTCCAGCGTCCACCCGTACATCCGGCAGATCTGATTGGTGGGCACCCGCTGCTCGATCAACACCTGCACGGGGAGCGGCAGGTTCCGCCGGCGGGCGGGCAGCAGTTTGCGGACCACCACCCAGGCCGTCCACATCTCGCCCGCGCCCTCCAGAGGCGCGTTGATGCCCGACGGCTTCGTATACACCTGGACGTCCGTCATATACCGCTGGAGCCACTGCTCGGTCTCGAATAGGAACGCATCGAGGGCCAGCACCAACTCCCAGGCCGACGGCTCGATGTCCATCGTGCGGGTCGCGGCCGCCAGTTGCCGGATGCCCAGCATGACCGGCGAGTCGAACAGCGGCGGGGGGCTGCCCTGCGCGTCCAGCGCTTGATTGTCCCAGGCTTCGACTAGCACCTGGAGTTTATGCACTTGGTCTACGATCTGCTCACGCTTCAACGTCATGGTCTACAGCCCTCTCTGTCAAGAAATAGAAACGGGGGCACGATCTCGCGCGTGCCCCCGCAAAGGGCTCGACGTTGCGGCGTCTCAGACGGTTTCGAACCCGTGCCGATCGCCAGAGCCGCGAAAGCATCGCGGCCCCCGAATTCTGCGAAACTACTAAGGAAACTACAAAGGCGGACCTCGGAATCGAACCGAGGTTACCGGGCTATTAAGGCCCACTGAACGCTAACCTGCGTCCGCCAGATACCCGGCCTAAATGCACGTCACCTTGCGGGCGCGGTGTGCCGGGTGTGTTGTGCTTACGTCCAGATGTCCCCGCCCGAATACGACGCCCCGGCGCTGGCCGGAATCCGCACCGTGAACTCCCGCCCGTGATCGCCGACTTTAGCCAGATACGACGCACCCTTGACGCAGTTCGTGAACTGCGCGATGCCCGATGCGTTGGTGGCCCCCGTGGACCAGTCGCTCTGCAGGGCCACGCCCGAGCCGCCCGCCCGGCCCGTCGCCGATTTCAGGTACAGCGTCACCTCGTTGGCACCCGCCAGCACCCGGGTGCTCTTGTACGCCGTCCAGTAGAGCGTGGTCAGCCCTGGACTACTGGCCTGCAGGTCGAGCGGCGACAACTCGACCGCGTGCGTGGCGTTCGTGCCCGCCGTCACGGTCAGTGTCTCCGTGTGCGAGTTGTAGCCGGCGCAGGTGATCGCCAACTCGTAGTCGCCGGTGGCCTCCACGGCGAGGCCGTTGCCGGCCAGCGCGCCGTCCGCCTCGGTGTCGCCAGTCGCCTTGAGCGTGCCGTTCAGCCGCAGATCGATCTGCGCGTTTTGCACCGGGGCCGCCGTGTCCTCGTCGGTCACCGCGAACTGGATGGTGTTGTTGCCACTGCCCGCTAAGAGGGCGAGATCTAGTTCGAGGGCTGCAATCTGCGCGGGCAGCGTGGTGCCTGTGTCTTCCAGGACCGCATCGAGTAGCAAATCGAGTCGCCCACCGTTGAGCCAGTCGTCGTACACGACGTCCAGTTTGCTGCCGTCGGCCTCCAATGCAGTCCTGATTTCCGCCGCGGTCGGCAAGGCGTCTAGCTGTGTGTCCAGATTGGCTGAGAGTAGCCCAACCGCCGCACGCACGCCGACGGCGTCTAGAGCCGCGCCGGTTCCTCGGCTGCTAATCGCCACGTCGAGATACCCGGCTTTCGTCCCTGTCCAAATAGCTGTACTTAAGGCAGTTGCGGCCGGTGCGTTTCCGCTGACGGTTCCCGTAACGTCAACTGTCCATGCGGTCACAAGGGCCAGTCCATCTGAAGCCAGCTTGAAACCTGTCTTGTCGCTGACCGCAAATGAAGTAGGCAAAGCTGAACCGCCCCAGCCGACCGTAGCCGAGATCTGAGCGGCAGTGATCCACGATCCCGTTCCGAGCGATGACAGAACATCGGCGGCTGAATGCGTGCTAAAGCCCGTGGCCGTCGCCCACGAACCTGCTCCATGCGCGGAGTTTAGAGCCGTTTGCAACGCGTCGAGAGTCTGCGTAGTGCCCGCGATGCCACCCACGTTTCCGGTAACGCTGGCCACGGCACCGCCCGCGTAGGTGCTCGTGCCCACGCTGGCCGGGAACGTAGTACCCCCGGCGTCTACCGTGACGGACTTAGTCTTGATCGTATCGACATCCGCCGACACTGTCGATCCGTCAATCGCTGCCAGGGCCGCTAATCCGTAGACGACGTGAACGGCCGCCGTATCGCTCATCCTGACGCAGCCCGCCGCGATCTCCACGCCTCCACTGTTTTTAGCACGGGCCTGGTGAATGCCAGAGAGCGCAGCCGTGGTCGTGCAGCGGTAGACGCCCGTGCGGTTCGTCTGCGCCGTCAATGGAAGATTCACCGCTGCCGTAGGCGTGTCGGAGCCAAGCGGATACTCGTCCAGCGTAGCCCCTGTGTAGCCGGGCGAGCCCAAGTCGATTTCGATGATTGCGATAGCCATTACTCATCCTTCCGACGAACAACCACCATGCGCCAGCCGTTACAGCCTGGCGCCCCACAATCGCACGGCTCAGCATGCAGCCCATACGCGTGTAAAGCATCGACGGTTAGGGCGCTCTTACGGGCATAGTCTGCCTCAAATTCTTCCTTGGTCATCACCCGATGCTGATCTTCACCAGCCCTTGGTCGAGAATCTGTTTCTGGACTTCAGCCGTCAGCTCCTGTAGTTTCTCCAATTTTCCGCGTTGGGCAGTCGTCAACAGTAGAGTGATAGAAACCTCCATTGCCAGTTCATTCTGCGACGGTTCCCACGTTTCAATGATCCGCGTACCTTGCGGCCGGCCTTGCGGATCTAGGATCGGCTCCTCGACGCGCTTGTAAGTGGGGTGCTGCCGGTGAGCGCCCGTCGAGGCAGTCAGGGGCTTCGGTTTCGTAGGATCGGTCTCAGACGGCTTCCAACCACCTCGGAAAGCCAACCCTTCAATCAAATCCGGCAGAATGATAGCAGGGGCATGGATTGTCAGCGTTACTTGGGACGGCAGGTCCATTTCAAACACTCCTCGCGGCTAAGCCGCAGTATGGAATCCAAAGGTTTCGAGAGTCACAAGAATTGCGTTAATTGCCGTGCGGGCTTCGGCGTCAGTCACAAGGCCGCCAGAGGGATCGGCAACGTGTGCTCGCTGAACGGATGGGACGGCACCGAGGAACGCGATTTTGTCTGTGCTCGCTGTGCCGATTTGAGTACCGGCCGTGTTGCCGATCAGAATGTCGCCGCCGTCGCTCAGTACCAGCGACGTACCGAGGTAGAGCGAACGCCACGCGTAGGTGGCGGAGCCGAGGTCACCGGTATTTGTAACTTGCGGTTCAAAATGCCCGGAGCCAGTGCTGCCGTCAGTCAGACACAGCACTGCGGCATCGCGATCGAACAATCCGACGCGCGGCGTATAATAATTCACCCCCCAGGTCAACTTCTTACCGACTATCTGTATCACAGAGCCGGCCGCCAACGGGAACAAACTGAATGCCGATGTACCGTTGTATTCCATGATTTGGAGATACCCGTTTGGACAAGAAAAGCCAGCACTGCCCAGGAGAGTTAATGATCCTCCTGGAATTGTCACGAGATCATTGAACGTGAACCCAGCCCCCGCTCCCACGGCGTCGAACGTCACGCCGCCAGTGGAGCCCACAGACAGATCGAGGCGATTATTGGCATCGTATTTCACCGAGAATTGCGGTGCAGTCGTCGAAACAACAGACGGCTGACCGGTAAACGCCGGTGATTCCAAGAAGGCGAACGTCTTGCGTGCCGCTCCCGTCGTGATGGTGCCGTAGTACGCGTCCGAGAGAAACTCGACAGCGCCAGCTTCGGCGGTGGTGAGCAGTGTGCCGGAAGTGAATTTCAGCGGTGCGGTGCTTGCTGTGGCTGTGCCTGCCTTCAGATGGAGAACTGCGGTAGGGGTGGTCTGACCGATGCCGACGTTGCCGGATTGGTCTATCATCATGCGGGACTGCGAGCCGGTCGTGTAACTTTCCGTCGTACCGAAGTACATCTTTGACCCATACGCAACGGACGATTGCACATATATTCCTGCTACTGCGTATGTTGGGTAAACGGGAAATCCTTCATAGATTGCGCCAAACGTAATGGAAGAGGAATCTCCGTTTACATTACTGCCTGGGGAAATATGGACGCTGCCATTCACAATGCCAGGAGTAGGGTATGTATGCGTCAGAGATTTATTGACATGTAACATAGATAACGGCACGCTCGTCCCGATGCCGACGTTGCCGGAGTTAAGTATCGTCATTGCCTCGGTGGCCCCGTTGTTGCCAACCAAGAAGTGCATATCTGCCCCAGTTGCCCCGATGCCCGATGTGACCTTCAGCGTGAGGTCATCAGTCGTGCCCGTGCCGCCCGTGATGACCTGCCCACCAGCGCGTCCTGCCAGAAGCGCGTACTGGGTATGATGATCCGTCCCCGTCAGTCCCGTCAGTGATCCATGCGCAGTGACGCCCTGCGCTGTGGTTTCTGGCCAGTCGGCCGCGCCGAGTGCCGCATTGAGACAGACGTACTCCTTGCCGGACAGCGTGTCGTACCACCTGCTCCCGACTGAGTAGCCGTCCGCCGAGTCGTCGAGCACCGTGGGAGCAGAGGCACCAGAGTAGTTCCGCCGCCAGCTCATCACGCCGGCGGCGGAACCAAGCAGCTCTCCGCCATCCGCCAGCGGTGCCGCCGAGGGCAGCGTGTAGTCCGTCACGCCGGCGGCTGCTGCTGGCTTCAGACCCGCGTAGCCGGACGTGCCGCCGTACAGACGCACGCCGTAGCCGGATTGCACCGGGCGGAGCCAGGAGGGTGTGTCGTCATAGCGGATTACAGGGTGGGCTAAGCTAACCATTTGCTTCGAGCCTCAAATGAAAACGGGGGCGTGCGTTTCGTTCGCACGAACCCCCGTAAAAGGCTCGACGTGTTTACGGCAGTCTCGCCGGGGATCAGCCGGCTATGCCTTATGTGTTGGTCGTGCGAATTGACGCACGGCCCCCCTGATTTTACGAACCGATGCCGACGCTACCTGTCACCGGATCGATGTCTAGTTTGGACGGATGCACGACCTCCAAAATGACAGCAGGCTGCGTCACTCCCATTGCACCACTGCCTGCCGAGTTGATCTTCATCCCTAACGGCGAGTGATCGACACCGCCCGGATGTTCCCTTCTCAGTTGCTCCATTCGGCGCAACTCATAATCCGTGTACGCTCCCCCAAGCCCGGTTCCGCCAGCGCCCACGTTGCCGTCTTCCACGATGCGCAATTTATGCGTAGGCACGCCCATGAAATCGCACGTTCCTGCCTCGTCAAGATACACTGGTCTCGATTCCGCCGAAGGCATCACGTGTAGCAAGGCTACGGGGCTGGTTGTGCCCGGCCCATAGCACCGTCCGGGATCGTCAATGCGCAACTCTTCATTGCATCGGCAGCCAACCTGTCCGGCTGGATGGATGCAATCGCACACCTTACAGCGATCGCCGATACCCGTGTTCCCGTCTGTGCAGAATTTTGGACTGGCTAACTCGTTGATCGCGATTCGCACACGCTTGCCGCGAAAACGCAACAGCGCGTTGCACAGCATCCACTTGTCATCGACCGCGACTTCTACGTAGTCTCTCATCGCCTCTTCGATCAACACTACCTCGCCAACGATTTCCACGTCGCTTCTAGGTTGCGTCATCCCGATTCCGGTTCGATTAGTCACGTGCAACTTCGTCGCTGGACTTGGACCGGACTTAACAAACACCGTGTACTCTCCCTGCGAGTCGAAGCAGAGAACTTTTCCCTGCCCTAGCAATGTCAATTGCTCCCTTGTGATCTCATAGAAATCGGCCCCATAGCCATGCCCGCCTACCGGCACTTCGTCAATCAACTCTGCATCGTGTCGTGCTTCCATTTTCTCGTACCTTTCCAGTTAGGTTCCAATCGTCAAAACACGCGGGCAACCGGTCTGGAGTCCGGTGTTCGGGCCGTCGCCCTAGCCCGCATAGTCACTTGGGTCCTCAGCACGCCGTCACACGCGACGGTCGTGTTCTGCTTCGTAAACCCCGGCGCTCGCTGGCGAGGATAGTTCTCTCGCGTGCGCTCAACGGGCGGAGCTTGATTGGGTAGGATCATTCCAACTCTTCTCCAGGCTTCAAACAGACCTCGATCAGTTGGGCCTGCAGGTCGACCGCCTTCTGCCGCGACACAATAGGTTCCAGGTCTTCCACGTCCGGCAGCTTGTGTTGAGCTTCGTACAACCGTACCATCTCTGCCCAGCGTCCTTCCCAAGCTGCCAAGACCCAAGCAGGCCAAGAGCCATTGTTGGATCGCCCCAGTTTCGATCGTCGTCGTAGCTGCGGAAGATCCAAGCCTCGTGCTCTAGTTTCTCGATCAAAATCTTCATCGTGCACGACCCCCACCGTCGAAGAATCGCCAAAAGGCCGTGGGTAGGTCCCGGTAGGACGGTAACCGGGCACAATCAGGAGGCCGATACGATCGGACGAACTCCACCACGTCCGGGCGGTACATCTGATCTGTGAAGACCTTCACAACCTCTTGCTCCTCAGCCGTCAAAGTTCCGGGCCATGCCATATCAATTCTCCCTTTGGTTTTCGAACCAGTCCAAGAAATCCTCGGCCGCTTCCTTCGTCAGAAACGGCCCCACGTCTTCGCCGTCCGGGCCGAGGTGCCAGCCGTCCGCCCGAATCTCAGCTTTCATTAGATCGTTCATGTCGCTCCTTTTGCCCGCACGTCAATTGCCGATGCATCTTAGAGCAACCCCAATGCTCCCGTCACCACCGCTGCGGCAATGGCCGTGGTCAACCCAGAAACAAACGCAATCAGGAACACCCTCTCGATCTTCTGCCGCGTCTTGCGAAACTCAGTGTTCTCTTGGGATTCCTTGGTGAGTCTGCCCTGATCACTCTTGATCTCGCCAACGTTCAGGCGGATTTCCGCCACGGTAACGGCAGTCTGTTGCACGACGACAGAGATTGCGTCGAGCCGCTCGCTCACGTGATTTTCAGCCCTGGACCGCTGGTGCCGAGCATGGGCCGTTGCAATCAGCCCGGCGATGCCCGCATAGGTTTCTTCACTGCCCTTCTTCAGAACGGCTTCAGCACCTTCAACGGTACATTGGGCGTGAACGGCATCGTCTTCTATCCCAGTCACAACTATCACAGTCGCGTAGCTGGCCACCTCCTGAACCCGTCGCAAAGTTTCCAGCCCCTGACTGTCTTCCAGCATCAGGTCTAGCAGGATCACATCCGTGTGCTGCTGGAGCAAGTGCTTGATCGCCTCTTGAAGCGAGGTTGCAAGCGAAATCTCCACCGTGTTGCCTAGCGCCTTGGGATGACGGATCGATTCCTTCAAGAGCTTAGCCTGGGTGGGCGAGTCTTCGACGATTAGGATCTGGAGTTGTTTCATTGTGATCTCACGCGGCGGAAGGGATGGCGATCATCGGCGGGGGCCGGACGGCGGCTCCGACGGATTCCAGTGAGTAGTTGGCGTCGTCGGGCACCAACGTAAACCGGTAGCCCGGCCCGTACAGCGCCGTCCACGTCAGATCGTTAGGGGTCACGAAATGGTCCGCCTTGTTCGGCACCGGATCGACCCCGCCGCGTTTGCACGCCGCGGCCACTAGGTGGGAACAAAATGGATGCCGCTCGCCGTTGCTCTCGTCGTCGTAGTCGTAGCCCTGGGGCACGGTGAGCCACAGCCAGCGGATGAACACGGCGCGCATCAGCAACAGCCGCCAAATGCCGCGGATGCCGTAGGGACGTTTGCGGCGGATTTGTTCCAGCATGTACGCGCAGGCGCGGCGCGCGTCGAACTCCGGGAAATGCAGACGGTCGGGGGCAAACACGTCGAGCGTCCCCGGACACTGGCGCACTGTGTCCGCCAGATCATCGTCGACCGCTCCGCGGCCTTCCAGCGTGTGCAAGACGCGCAGGCAACCGTCGTTCGGCCGCCGATAGAGCATCGACGAATGCGAGGCCAGCCCGAAGGTGCCGACCATGATCGCCAGCGAGTGGAACCGGCGGCCCCGGAAACTGCCCAGGTCGCCGCTGCGAATGTGCGGCTCGGCCTGGGATAGGGGCACGAGGTACGGCGAATACGGATTGTACTTGCGGGGCTCGCCCAGCACGGTTTTGGTCATGTGGCCGCCATCCAAATCACGTGGACAATCTTCCCCACCACCACCGTCCCCGCAGTGACAAAGACCCACCGCATCCACCGGACGGTGCCCTCCAGGACGATGACGCGATTTTCCAAGACGTTGAACTTCTCTGGGTCGATGGTCATTCAATTCCCTTCCGCCATCTCGGCAGCTTGTCGCCCAATATCTTCACCGCGTACCACTGTCGATTGCGACTTGCCTTAGCGTCGTCGGCAGCCCCACACGCGAAACGGCCAAGACACCAGCCGGCGCACGGGTCCCCGCATCCACCAGCCGTTGCCGCGCCGACAGTAGTACCGGTAACGCACGATCTTGCACGTTGGCTTCACGGCCGTAGGCTTGGTGTCGCTGGACGGCGGCACGTAGCAGCCAGGCGGGTACACCACGCCGTCATCGTACCGCTTGGGACCCGTGTAGATGACCTCATTGGACTGTGGAGTCCAGGTGGCAATGACCGCAAAGCCCTCGTCGGCGCCTAGATCCTCGGCGACGATTGTTTCCGTAGGATCGGCCGCGACCGCATCAACGGCCACGGCGATCGCTGCCAGAAGGCACCAGAAAACGCACACGCTGGCAAAAAACACCAGCCCTAGACTGGCCGCTACCTGCGCTGCCCACTTCATGGAACACCTCCGTTACACTGCCGTGGTCGCGGACTTCGCGGCTTGGACGACGGCTTGCCTGGCCTGGACGGCCTTCACGAGATCGGCGTCCTTGAGATCTTGCAGACGCTTGAACTCATCGACCTTCTCGATGATGACTTTGCGCATGCCATCGTCCCGCATCGCGGCGTCCAGATGCCGGAGGCTGGCTGCCGTCATGAAAGCCGTGGCCTTCTCCGGGTTCGTGAATGTGTCGAAAGCCCGCTCGATACGATCTATAATCCCGCTGTAATCGCCGATCACGTACACGCCTACCATGTCGGCCGCGTCGGTCCAACCGTAGCGCTCGAAGACCTCTTTGACCCTCATGGCCTTCTCACGCCGACGTTCGATCTTGTCGTCCTTGCGGAACAGAAACCCGCCGCCGAAAAGCGCTGCGATGCCAACAGCACCCAACAACAAGATCACTAATCCGATAATTAACAGGTACACCCATGCGTTCATTGTCTTAGTCCTTTACGAAAGTGAGTTATCGACGACCGACTACTTGTTTTTCCAGGCCAGCCACGCGCCGCACAGCCCTAGGCCGATCAGCAACACGGGACCAAACACGACCACTATCCCTAATGGGATCAGCAAGGCCCATGCCGGCACACCGTCTTCTTCAGGTTGGACATCTTCTGGCGGCGGGCGAATATCGGGAATGGGAGTCTCGGCAGGCGGCTTGATCTCCGGCCCTGGTTTGGGTTTGAACGGCTGGGGACATGGGCCACCACCCAGAGTCTTGGCGTCGATGTTCTTTTGAATCTCCGCAGCCAACTGCTTGCCCGTCGCTGGGATGTTGCGGCCGCTGACCTTGTAGACGACGTCCGCATAGTCGTTGTTCGACGCCAACGGCCGCTGGACCCATAGTTGCGGAGTCTCACCGTTCATTGTCTTTGAATAGCGCTCAGCCCACAGCTTGTGGTCTTGGGTGTACTCGTAGACATAGGTCTGAGACAGCAGGCTGCGCAACTCCGGCGTACTCGCGAAGCGCGACGCCAGCGCCCGGTCGGCCGGATTGGATAACTTGTCACTCGACCACACAAACACCGTGCTCCAAGTCTGTCCATCGTCGGGCAAAGTCGTCACGCGGTCGCCCTGCTCGTCGATCCGCTTGCTGAGGTCAGCCAACTGCGGGCCGATCCTGTCTACAGCAGGCTGGACCTCTTGTTTGACCGTCGTCTGGATAGCCGCGCCTGCCAGTACGATCACGGCAGCAGCAAACGCTGTTAGCAGCAGTCCGCCGACTGCGATGCCGGCAATCACTTTCTGTCGATTCACACTTCACCGTCCTTTTGAAAACGCCCGGTGTCCGTTGCCCAAAGGCACCCGCAGGACGGAAGCGGGCCGGACACCGAGCACTGTTCCCGCCCGTCCACAAATCGTTACGACATCCTTAGTAGGTCACTGGCACCGGCGCTGGCGGCCTGTACACCACGGTAGCTGCACGTCCCCCGTACCCGCGCCACCGGCGCTCGAACTCGTCACGCGGAACCTGCTCCCAGCCCGACTGTTCGGGCCGGCTCGTGGCGTTGTTGTCGAGCAGGTAGGCATACTGCGAATCCAGGCCCACAAGGTTGATCGCATGATTAGGCTTGTATGTGATCACCGCACCACATCGCGTGTCGCAACACTGTTGCAAAAACGACACGTCGCCGTCCGTCACGTAGGCAAACCGCAGCCCGGCTGCGTCCATCCGCTTGGACAGCCGCTCGATCGACTCGCCTCCGCGATACTCGTTGCGCCACCACTCGGCCACGTCATACAGGCCGTTCCAGTTCAGGAGCGTCACGAGGCTGGCGTGAACGCACGAGCCGCCGCCCCAGTTCCTCTGCCGGTGACTCGGTGGCACGTTGACGGTCACCCCGTCACCAGCCATCGGAGCTGGAGTCAGGGCGGTGAGCATGGATCCGAGGGAGCCGATGGAGTAGCTGGAAAACTGGTCTGCGGGCGAAATTGCCACTGGGGCGGGACACTGCCCGCCGCTGCACGCCGGGGACGACTGCCAATAAGCCACGCCTGCCCCGATTCCCAATAACCCCAGAGCCGAGACTCCAAGGAATAGGCACACCAACAGGCCGCACGCGACCACCGCTTTACCGTTCATTATCGTCACCGTCTCCGCACCGCTTTTGCACGATCTGTTCAAACATCTGAAACACTCGCTCCCGGTATTGGTCTTCGCGCTCGGCGGTCCGCGCCGCCTGGACTCGGTGGACGAACTCCGTGCCCGCCACGGCGGCGGCCGTGCAGCAGCCGGCCACCAAGCAACAGGCCACGACGGCGGCCCAGAGCACGAAAAATAGGATCCAAAACGTTCGGTTACTCGCCACGCGCCCTCCGGTTCGCCTCTAAATCGTCCACCGCTGCACCGATCGTCGCGCCCCGCCCGTGTACGGCATCTAGTTCGTCGGCCATCAATTGCACATCCACCTGATCAGGCTGGCCGTGTCCAGGGTGCCAGACGGTCACCCGCTCGGCCATCTGGTCGTGCGTCAATAGGTCGTGCAGGCGTTGTTCCACGTCGGTCATCATGGGCCACCTCGATGCCAGACGCGCCGCTTGTCGGCCGCGAAATAGAAAAACCAGCCGCCGGGCCAGTCCAACCGACGTTGCAAACGCGGGAGGTGTGGTCGTGAACCGACGCCTCGGCGGCAGGTGTCACGCGCGGAAGGTGGTTAACCATTCCGCGTCAGAGCCTATTAGCGCACATTTCCCGTATTGCGCGCACCCACAAAAACGAAAAATTCTTGCGGCAATCCAGGCGGCAAGGTTGCACGCGGGCGCATTGTGGCTACAATAATAATGTGAGGGATAGGTAAAACCAACCGAGGGCGTGCGGGCCATCAAGGCGATTCAGGCAAGACTAACAGATTGAGGCAATGATGGCCACAGAACACATGACCCCCGATGACAAGCGATGGATACGCACTCACCTCAAGTGCGAGGACATGGGCGGCGAGTTCTTTATTATTGTAGCCACAAAATAGCGAGTAGCTACCGAAAACCTGAGAATTCCCGTAAATGTCAGACATCGACCCCCAAGTCGCGCAGGGCCTCTTCGACCGCCACGTCTCGTTTAAGGCCCCTGCCGCTTCGATAGCGGCCCTCGCGTTGTCTAGGGCTGTCTAGGGCCTCCTGAGATCCGCACGCGGCCAGAACGCCGCAGAAAACGCTGAGGCGGCTTGGCGGGCAGTTAGCCGAACACCCAGCGATCCAACGACCAGCAAGCCCGGCGCCCAGTCGGCCGAAGTCCCACCGGCATCGCGGCCTGCCCCCCGCGTGCAACCTTGCCGCCTGGATTGCCGCAAAGAACTCGCCGCCCATGTCCTCGCTACGGAACACCGCCGGGTTGATCGGCGAGTGCGTCGAGGATCTGTCGTTGGCGGTCAAGCGACGTGACTGGGCGGTAGTGGAAGCCACTGCCATGCGGCTGAATGGCCACGCGGACCTGTTGGCAATTCTGGCCAACGCTGGCACGGTCAGCGTGGGCTCCAGCACGTAATCGTCCAGCACAGCGGCGGATGCACTAGTTCATCCCACTGCCGTTTCGCGTGTCTCAGGGCCGCCATGATCGCCGCGGCCCCGGCTTGCTTGATCTTCGGGTAACAGGCGAGCGTGAATTCGCAGTGGCCATCTAGGTCCCCGATATACTCGAAACCGCCCTCACGCAAGCACCGGATCCACTTCTGTTCGAGGCTGGCCAGCGTGTACAGGTCGGTGACCTCGCGCTTCTCCAGCGGCCGACCGTCTGCCTCCAGTTCCTGGATGATCCGGTGGCACATATCCGTGTTGCCGGCGCCCAGCCACAGGCGGATCCGTTCGCACATCGACCGGACGTGCTGCGGGTCGTGGACGTGCGGTAGACGAGCGTGGCAGGTGCGGCCGGCGGGCCGGCCGTGGACTAGTTTCGGCTCTTGGTAGGTGTCTTTCGAAAGCATGGCCGGTCAACCCTCTTGGTTGTGGATGCAGCCGTGCTGAAAAATCCTCTAGGCGTAAGTGTAGCTTCACCTGCTGAAGCGTCAACGCGCTTTCTGAAAAGCGGCCGGCGTCTCGTTCGCCAGCCGCCGTCGGAACCACTCCCAGTCCTCCCGGCTGGACCGATACAGTGCCGTGTGACACACCAGCCCCTCCACGCACTGCGCGTACACGATCCACGAGGTCAGCAGCACCTCGCCGCAGCCGCCGAGCCGCTGGCACTGGGCGCGCGCGAACTCCACGGCCAGCGACGGCAGCTCGCCCAACGGCGTCCGCATCATGGCCGCCCCGCGCTGCTCCGCGGTCTGTCTCATATCGCCTCCTCCTGCCGCTTGTCGTGCTTCACCCCGGCACATACGAGTAACGTTCGTTGCGGCACCACTCGGCGTAATGCCGCTGGCAGTCCTCGCGTTCTTTCGCCACCGTACACAGCGAGCGCAGGCCCGGCTTGTACCGCAGACATTCGGCGACGCTCGTGGGTTCGCCGTGGATTGCGTTTTCTGTCATCATCGCATGGTCTCCATGTAGGCCCTAATGAACTCAGCCGCCACGGCTGGGACTATACTGTTACCGTAGCCGCGGATGCTGCCGACGCGGCAGCGTTTGCCCTCTGCCAGTATTCGCGCAGCAGCCTTTGAATCGTAACCCAACTCTCCCAGCCTGGCGCGCACGAATCCCAGCCGGGGATCGACGTTCCTTGAGGGTATCCCATCAGCCAACGGGAAAAACTCGGATTGAGCGCTGGTGCGCCGCAGTTTCCCATCCCGGCAGGCGATGACGAGGAAGTCGGCCCACGGATCAGCGATTCCGTCGTCTCCATCTGCCGGTTCGTGCCCGGCTGGTGGCTGTCCGCGAAACTCAACGCTTGTGGCGTCTCCCACCCGCTCAACCTCGCCTCCCGCTGCAGACAGCGGCTGCTCCGCTTGGCCGCCGACGCATCCGACCGTCCGCCCCCGTGTCCGCTGTCGTGCGCCGTCGGCGTGGCCCAATTGCCGAGCAGCGGTTGTGCTTTCGCACGAAGGGATGGAATCACTCGCCCGTCCGGTGTTTTCACGTTCTTCCACTTCACGACATACTCGGGTGAATAATACATCGAGAGTCGTTGTCTCAACGCCTCGGTCAACCGCTCCTGAAATGTCTCGCTCGTCGATCTCCGCTGTTGCATGATCGCCTTTGCAATCTCCATAATCTTGTTCTCCCCCCAGATATTCGCCATCACATTGACGCAGTACAGAACAATCCTGCAATTCCCCTTGATGTATCCCTTGGACGGATTGATCCTGTCCAGTGATGGGCTGTCCCATGTTCTCCCGCCATCTAAATGGAATGGAATGCCCGTCACTTGACAAACCCCGTCCGCGATGATCTCCGAAAAGTCGCTCGCTTCGATGTCGAATTCCATTCCTTTCAGCTTCGCCCTGTGCTTGGCTGCGTTCACGAGCACTTGAGCCCGGTTGCGTTTCGTCCAATCCCGCACTTTCCCTAAATCGTACTGCTTCCGTTTGATTATCGAGATGCAGGTTTTGCAGCGTCTCCAATAGAAGCCCCTGGAGTTCCGCTGAAATTCCGCCAGTGGTTTTTCGACGTTGCATACCGTACATGTTCTCGTCGTGCGTTTGGAACGCCGCCCAGTAGAGACGCTGTCTGATGTGTGGGGCTCCAACCGCGGCGGCTGGAACGTCGCAGTGGACGCACGCATAGCCCTCTCGTCCGAGGTCTGAGGTAATAGTTCCCAGCCAGTGTCGGGCGTCGGCTGAACTGACTTGCTCTCCGAACACGACGGGAGGGCTGCAGGCTGCAATGAGCCGGTAGAACTCCGGCCAGAGATGCCTTTCGTCCGCTTCGCCTTTCCGTTGGCCCGCGCACGAGAACGGCTGACAGGGGCAACTCCCTGTCCAGACTGCGCGGTCGGCTGGCCAGCCCGCGAGCTGTAAGGCACGGGGCCACCCACCGATTCCAGCGAACCAGTGATGTTGATTGAAGCCTTGGATGTCATCGGGTTTTACCTCCTGTATTGGCCGTTTATCGACATGCCCATTCGGCAGCAACCCGGCGCCGATCAGGTTCCGCAGCCACCCGCAGCAATAGGCGTCGCTGTCGTTGTAGTACGCTGTCATCGCGTTCTCCGTCCTTCACTCCCGCACGCCTACGCCCAGGATCTTAGCCGCCTCCCGGCGCCGCCGGCGGATCTCCAGCCCGTCAGCCGCGAACGCCCGCTTGCAGCGCCGGGCCACCGCGTCCAGCGCGCGGCCCCGGATCTGCCGCACGCGCTCTTTGCACACCCCGCGGCCGTCCGCAATCGCCTGGTAGGTCTCGCCCTCGGACCAGCGCACTAGTACCTCGCGGTCGCTGCCGTTCAATCGCTCGCGCAGGGCCTCGCCCAGCATCTCCCGTTCGTCGAACGCAAACGGCTCGTCGCGCTCGGGCGCCGGTAGCCCGGCGAGGTCCGGCTTGTGGTCCTCTGAGTCGTCGCCATCGTCGGCCGCCTGAAAGTAGCCGGTGCCGCCGTCCACGGCGTGCTGCCGCTGCCATTCGCGGATCACCGAGCGGAGCCGCATCACGATCCCGTTCCCCGCGTAGGTCGAGAACGCCACGCCCCGCTCCGGGTCGTACTTGTCACACGCCCGATCGAGCGCGATCCACCCTTCGTTGACCAACTCTAAGACGGTCAGCTTGCCGACAAACCGTTTCGCAAAATAGTACACCAAGAAGATGTTCCGTTCAACCAGTTCGCGGCGCGCCGCCTTCCCGTCAGCCACCTGTCGTTCGAGCGCTGCGCGTCCGGCAAAACGCCGGCCGCGGCGTTGGATGCCGTTGGCCGTCGTTTCGCGCGCCTCGATCTCGGCCTGAGCCTGGCGGCCCGCGACGACGCGGCGGGCCAGCGCCAAATTCTCCGCTCCCGTCGTCTTCTCGATCCGCGATAGATCGTTGATGAAAATCGCTAAGTCGTTCATGCGATCAACTCCAGTTGCTTTGGTTTGTCGGGCTCGAACAGCGGGTGGCGGTGCAGCTCGGCCGCCAACTGCTCGCTACATAGAGCTTCATCAACCACCTCCTCCGCGATCAAAACTCCCGGTCCCCGGATCTCCCTCAGTTAATCGTCTCCGCATCTACTGGTTCGTCTTCTCTTGGCACCGCGTCAATCACGCCCACCATCCAGCCAAGAGTGAACGAGCAGGCCATCGCAAAAAGACAGGACCCAACGGGAGTTGCTGCGTCTGGGCGATACCATTTACAGAACGCACCAACTCCACTACACAGCAACCAAACCATCAACAGCACGAAACCAGAACGAACGAGAGGTGATCGCGCCGGCCCAATAGTGCTAGTGCTAGACTCCATCGGTGGTCGGTATGGGTTTGGGTTCATGGCAGCCCTCAAAACTCCCGGTCATCCTGCCAGTGCGTGCCCTGGTTGTAATCGTCGAACTCCTGCACGCGCTCGGGCGCCAAGTTCTGGAACCGCGTACACTTCGCGTCCCACCGCAACTCGACCGTGCCCGTGGGGCCGTTGCGCTGCTTGGCGATGATGATCTCGGCCACGCCCTTGCATTCCTCGACCTCTTCACCGCGTTTGTAGTAGTCCTCGCGGTGCAACAACATCACGATGTCGGCTTCGAACTCAATGGAGCCACTTTCGCGCAGGTGCGACAGTTTCGGCCGCTTGTCGCTCCCGTCCTCCGTCTTGCGGTTCACCGCGCACACGGCGACCACGGGGCACGCGCGGTCTTTGGCCAACTGCTTCAGCCGCCGCGCGGTGTTCGCCACCTGCTGCTCGCGCGGCAGCTTCACGTCGTCGGGGGCCACGAATTGCAGGTAGTCGACGACGATCAACTCGACTTTCTGGCCGCCCACGCGTTGTTCGATCATCCGCACGCTGGCCGCGATGTCGCCCACGCGCAGTTGGCTGTTGTCGTCGATGTACGCGTGCAACTCAGAAACCTTGCTCGCGGTCTCCACCAGCCGTTGGCGGTCGGCGGCGCTCAACGTGCGGTTGCGGATGTGCATTCCGTGGATGCCGCCGACGGCGGACAGCATGCGCTCGCACAGGTTCTCGGCCGTCATTTCGAGTGAGAAGAATGCGGCCAGACGCTCTTGGGAGATCGAGCATACGAAGTCGGCGACCAGACTCGATTTCCCGATCGCCGGGCGCGCGGCCACGATCACCAGTTCGCCCGCCCGCAACCCGCCGGCCAGCATGTTGTCGAGGTCGGTGAACCCCGTGGGGATGGCCACCGTGCCCTCGCCGCGCATGGACCGCTCGATGTTGTCCAGCGTCTCAGCGCAGACCTCGCGGATCGGCCGCGCCTGCTTGGTCGTCCGCTCGTCGCGCAGGCTGAACAGCCGGTCCTCGGCGCGGCTCAGCACCTCGGTCGCCTTCTCGCTCCCGTCGTAGGCGTCGCGCAGGGTCTCAGCCGATGCCTGGATGATCCCCCGCAACTTCGCCTTGTCGGCCACGATCCGCGCGTAGAAGACGGCGTGCGCCGAATTGGGCACGGAGTTTGCGACTCTGTACAGGTAGGCAGCGCCGCCGATCTGCTCGAACACGCCGGTTGTCTTGGCGCGCTCCGTCAGCAGCACGCCATCGACTTTCAGCCCCTCGTCAAACATGCCCTGCATCACCGCATAGATGCGGCGGTTGGCGTCGTCGAAGAAGTCCTCGGCCACGAGCAAGCCGCGCACCGAGTCGCCGGCCGCTTGGTCGAGCATGATCGAGCCCAGGACGGCCACCTCGGCGTCGACGTCGTAGGGCAGTGCGCGGTTGCATAGCACGTCGGTGGACGACGCCGACGCGGGGCGCGCGTCGCGCGATCGCCCGCTGCCGTTAGGGCTGACGTTGAAACGAGAACATGGGGCAGATGTGGCGGTTGTCATGGCATTACCTCAAGTTATTTGGTGGGTCCCGCAATCGTCACGCGCGCCGCTTGTGAGCCGCCGTTCAGCCGCTTGATCGGCCGCCCGGCCCACGGCAACCCGGTCGGCACCGGCACCCGGCAACTGTGATCGGCGCCCAAGAATCCGTTCTGCCGGTTGGCCATCTCCGACTCGCCCTCCAGAGGCGCGATCTGTTCCGGACTGGCGCCCGTGCGGCAGAACATCTCGTAGGTCGCGATGAACTCCTTGCGATACCAGAGGTCGAACTCGCTGACCGGCATGTCGCACGCCCGCGTCCAGCCGCCTAGGTGCCGCACCACGGCGTTGATCAGCGGGTCGTCGAAGTCGGCGCTGCGGTACGAGCCGACGCGCGAGCACGCGGCCTTGAGGGCTTCAAAGGCCAGAGCAGCGCGGTCCGCGGGCTTGATCTCGTTCGCGCCCGCCGCTTCGCGGATCTCGGCGGGGACGGGACGGAATCGGGCCTCCGTCGACAGCTTCGCGCAGGCGAAGGCGACTTGCGGGGGCGTCAAATCAGCCAACGCCGCCACGTACATTTGCAGCGCCACGTCCGTGAGTGGCGCGCGGAACAGTTCCGCCATCGCCATGATAGTGGCGGCTTTGAGTTGTTCGTCAGTCATCTGCTGGTTCATGCGACAGCATCCTCCGGGCTTGGGAAAAGTGTCTTGGCGCGTTCGGCGAGGTCGTCCATGGTCACGTCACGCCCTGCATGCGCTGGCGTCGTCTTGCGGTTATTTTTTTCCCAGGTAATCACAGCGGACTTCCAATCCGACATGGGTTGCCCGTTGGAAAGATTCCAATTCTGCCGCTTGTACGTCGCCACAAACAGTTCAGCGTCAATCCCGTTGCCTCGCTCCGCGCAGTAGGCTCGTACCTCATCGACAGAAGGGGGGGTAAATTTCTTGCCCCCCTTTTTGCGCGCGCTAGCACCACGGAGAGTCTCTTCTGTAGAAGAAGAAAGAGAAGAAGGAGGAGTATTGAATGGAATGGAAGAAACCGCACCTCGTCGGCAGTCCGCCGCACTTTCCTGCGGCGTCGCCGCACTTTCCTGCGGCGTCGCCGTAACTCCATACTCTGGCGCAGGATCAGACGCCACCTCAAGCCAGCCAACGACCTCGACGAGTCTCTGGATGGCTTCCTCCATAATTGCCAACGGGAAGCGCGTCATGCGCGCCAGAGAGCGGGCGTCATGGGGCCTCGCACCATCCCGCAGCAAGGTGCCGCGAACATCGCACTTTGATGCGACCTGCACTATAGACACCCACGCACCGAAGTGTGCCGCACCATTTGGGTGGTCTAAAAGTTCCGTGTATCCATCCCCATCGTGGCTATTCGGGAATGGAACCCACGTCATCGACTTCAATTCGCGGGTGCGGTTGTTTTCGAAGTATTTCGCCCAGTCGCGAACGCGCAGCATGGTGGCCTACTCCTCGTCTCGTTCGCGGTAGTAATCGCCATCCGATGGCAACCCTAGGCAATCCAGGGCCTTGTTGTATTCAGTGGCGGACGCCGACAAGATGCCAGATCGGACCGCGTTTGCGAATTCGAATGGCAGCAACTCATTGATCTTGTCCGCGATGATGTCACCCAACATGTAATAGGACGAGCCTCCAGAAGCGCCGCCAGCATTGCACATCTCTAAGACTTCGCCGAGGCGGTACAGGTGCTGTATGGCGATGCAGGGGATCGTAAACTCAGATCGCAAGAGCGCAATGGCCCCCATTTGATTGAGGCAACCAATCGGGCATGGGATCCTGTGGTGGGCTCGACACCAATTCAAATAGTGAAGGATACGTCTAGACGAACGCGGGTCAAAATCACTCTTCCCGTGCGTGAAATCATGGCACGGCTGGCAGATCGCCTGTAGGTCTTCAAGCTCCTCGGCGTACTTGCGGGAGTAACTCAAGTGGTGGACTGCGCTGATTGGCAGCACTTGGCACCGCTCGCACCTATCGCCCGCCCGCTTATGTACCGCCTGCTTCAGCTCGCTCCATTCCCTGGAGCACAGGTAAGCGGCGTACTTCTCCCGCTCGTCGGTGATGGTCCGCCAGTCTCGTAGATCGGTCGTTGCTGCTCGCTTTTTTCGGGGCATCGTTACCTCCGCGCAAAAAAACAAGCCGCTACCCCCGGGGGTGTTCCAGAATCCTCGGCTAGAGCGATTCCCCGGCACCTTGCGATGTCGGGCACCCAAGGGGGCAGCGGCTTGTGTTTTCGTTGGTGGTTGACCATGTTCTAGCCTTAATGGATTCTGGAATACCCCTAGTCTCCCAAAAAGACCGTATTTGGGGCAGCCTGATTTTCGGAAAAATCCGCGGCCCCTGGCACTGGCTGGTTTTCCACGTTCGCGGTCTCCAGCAGCCAGTAGGCGAGTTTCCGCGACGCGTCGATCCCGGCCGCTGCGCGGGCCAGTTCGTGGCACACCCGATGGAACACGTTCCGCCGGGCCTGCTGGTGCCACACGATGCGCACATCCACGCCAGGACCCAGCCTGTCTTTGGCAGCCTGAAACCGGGCGATCAGTTTGCGGGTTGTCCTCAACCGACGGCGCTTCCTGGACGGGTCGATGTAGGTCACGCACTGATTATCCACGTGCCAGACCACCAGCGCGGCCGCCGCCGGCTCTACTTTCAGTAGTCCTTCAATGCCCGCCAGTAGTTCGCCGTTGTACGTGTTGTGCAGCGGGCACTGCCCAGAACCATAGGTCTCCAACTTCCTCGCGTCATAGTCCACTACGACGTAACCGTAGCCTCCGCGTTTGCGTGTGGCGCTGTAATCGCTGTACACGTGGTAAACGCCCATCACCGCCCCGCCGTCGTCGCGTTACACGTCGGCCGCCGGCCCTGCAATGGCCTTGGTCAACGCCTCGGCTAGTTGCTGCAGTTCGCCGCCCAATCGCTGGCACTCGCCCACGACCTCCGGGGGCACCAGCGCGCGGACCTTGGCGAGCCGCTCTTCCACGGCCCGCACCGTATAGTAGCCGTTCACCTCGTCGGCGCGCATTCCCAGCCGTTGCAGTAGTTGCCGAATGTCCTCGTACACTTCCAGCCGTTTGGCGAGCGCCAACTGCTTGCAGTCCCGCTCGTGAATCTCGCGCTCGATGCGGGCCGACAGCGCACGGCTGACCCGGTGGCCGAGGCCCGATAGCTCTTGCTTGCCGTCCAGCCACGTCCGCCAAAACGCCGCCTGATCCTCTTTGCCCGCCACACGCATATTGTCGCACACGCTGGTGCGGCTCATCAGCAGGTAGAGTAGCAGGCTCGTCGGCGGCTGGATTTCCCGCCGCGGCGCCTGCTTGCGGCGCCACAGCCGGGTGCCCGTGACGCTCATCTCCAACCACCCGCAGGCTTCGGGGATCTCCGCCTTCGCGCAGACGCCGGGCGCGGTCACAAACCACAGGCGGTGACAGAGCGGCAGATAGGCCGGCCATTTGTCGTCATTCAGAAAGTCCGACCGGCTGACTTTGCACTCGTATCCGTCGAACGTCAGATGCTTCCACGAGCGGTTCATGGCCCAGGCGTCCAGCCGGAACATCTCGGCCGACCAGGTGGGTCCCGATTTCACCTCGTCAGCAAAGACGTCGCCGGTGTGCCGAACGCGGAGCAGGGCCAGTAGTTGGCCGGCGCTGTAGTGTGGCCAGACGCGGGGATTGGCTGGTTTAGATTTCCGCGTCTTGGTGGACGACATGAGCAGGCTCCGTTCTATCGGTAGGTGATCGCCGCAGGCAGGCAAGGGTGGCATACGTCTTCTTATCTGGGCGCTGGAATTGCACGAAGTCGCCGGCTTGCTGGGCGTTGTCCACTGCCTTGAGCAGCGACAAGGCTTTGCCAACCACCTCGGCGGGCGACTTGCAGCCCAGCGCGGGCTGAATCTTCTGGAGCCACTCCCAGGCGGGCGGGGTGAATTTGAACTTGACGTAGCGGTCAGTCATGGTTGTTCTAACTCCTCCTCGCTAAACAGTGTGCGTTGCGGTGCGGCGTTCTGGCTGTTTAGCGGTGCCACGATAGCTCGCCGTCCGAGTTCCATAATCGCTGGCCACAAATCCGGCTTGGGCTTGCCCCGTTTGCCCTTCGGCGTCGTCCATTGCACCTCAATGCCGTACTCCAGCGCGTCTTCTCTGGTGATCCGCTTGGCCTCCCCGGTCCACACCCGATTCCAAAACTGATGGTCCGCGCACACTGGAAACGCCACCGTGAGCGCCGCAACCTCACGGGTCTTGAGCGGGCGGGCCGGGAAATGGATGAGCAGGAAACACACCGACCCAAAGCGGCTGCGGGTCAGCATGTGCTTCAACTGCCGGGCCTTGAATTTATCGTCGTCCAGCGGAAAACTGGCCTGGTGGCAGACTTTGCAGTCGAATACGAACTCCCGCCCACCCAGCAGCACGCCCGCGAAATCGGGCAGGCTGTGAATCGGTGTCCACTGGCCGTCCACGTGTACCGCGTGAACCCCGCAACGGCTCATGGTCGCCCGACCAAGCCGCTCTTCGCGGTCCATCTGTAGTTGGCAGAGTTTCTCGAAGTCTTTGCCGTTCATGAGCTACCTGACTCGGGGTCGGCACAAGCCGAGAATGCCGCGGTGGTTGCAGTGCAGGTCGGCGGTAAACCAAACGGTCGTCGTGCTCATGGCGGGCTACTTCACGCGTGATGCTTTGAGCGTTTGTTTGGTTCCGGGGATCCGCTTGACTGGCCATTTGCGCATGTCCTCCACCGCCGACCAAGCGCGGGCCAGTTTCTTGTTCGGCACGCCCAACACCTTGGATACGGTGATCCAACACACGATGGCCGCCGGCGCGTTAGGGTCATGGCCGACCAGCGTCCAGGCCGGCGTGTCGGGGTCCAGTTCACCCGCTTTGATCTTGCGGGCCAGGCGGTCGATCTCTTCGCGAACTGTGGGCATAAAACTTCCTTTCATTCGTCGTCGTAGTCGGATTCCCAGTGAAAATCGCAATGGTTAGGAGATTCGTGTTCCCAATCCACTAATTCCGCGTCCGCCACCTCTCCGTAGGGACGGCCTTCTTCGTCGTCCAGAGAGCGTCGTCGCCGGCTTTGCTGGTTTCTCTTCTTGCGCTGCGACGACATGATTTTGCACACCAGCCGTCGCGGATAATCTTCGTCCTTGTCGCTCAGGTCCACGGACGCATATCGCAGCAGGGCGTCGCCGATCACCTCTGCGGTTTCTACGTCGGACATCCAACGCGGCCGATACTGTTCGGCCCACCGCCGGAGTTCGTCGGCCACGTCCGTCAAGTCGTGGTTGACGATGCCGTCGGTGGCCCAAGACGGGACGGACGAAATCGCGGGGCTCACGGCATCTTGAAGTCCGCGCAGGATGTATGATAGTGTCTTTTTGCTGGCCCCCAGGGCCTTGGCTTTGCGGACGCCCTCCCGTCCCGTGCCCACGTACACTGGGACGGTCACGGCTTCCTTGCGACGCTTGCGTTCCTCGTTGTCGTCCAGATCACACACAACAACATCGCGGTCGTATTCCGCGCCACGCTGTTTCAGTACGCGCATCGCGAACCGAATCGCAGCCCGCTTGGCGCTCCACGAGTCGCGGTAATCGCGGAAGCGAAAATACTTGCAGACGGTGGGCTTGCGGTTCACATAGAACATCCTGACCGCATATTGCGAGCCCATCTTCGTGATCGGATTAGTCAGCCGGGCATTGCCGCGACTGGCGTACCTCGACGCGTCGAAATCCGTCTGCCGCGCACGCCATTCCCGGAGGAGTTCCAGGCAGTTGGGGCAATGGCCGAATTCGCCCAGCGGATTGGCGCATTTAGGGCACAGTCCCCGCGCGCGGTACTTCTCGCGGTTGCTCGCGTAGCGAGCAACCGCATGAGCGTTGCATGCCGCACAACGAAACTCGTGCATCACGTCGCGGCGCTTACCGCATTCGACGCACAGGCCGTCTCGCTGCCGGCGCAATCGCATTTTCTTGATGGCCGACACAGGCAGGTCGGTAAACTCGTCAATGATCTTGCGGGGCATAGTCATCACTCGCTGGTCCCTCAGGCCAGTCCGCGCACGCGGGCCGCCAGTTGTCCGAGCACCGCGCCGCTCACCTCGACGTCGGGGTGTTCCCGGTCTGTAAACTCTGCGTGAACATGGGTCATGCGTTCTGCTCCTCGGTGCAAGCCGGACACAGACCGAGGTGATCGTACCAGGCCAGCGCGCTGTCGGACGGCAGCGCGGGACAGACTTCCGTCCAGGCGTCCGGCGGTTCCTCTACGCCGTCCGCTTCCTCGGTATCGCAGTAGATGCAGGCTAGTCTCATGTCGATGCTCCTTCGTCGAAGAGGCGCCGCTGTGGGTCGTCGGGCCTGACACTCTGCCGCGGGTCTTTGGCGTTCCTCGTCGGCACCCAGGGCGTCATAATCCGTTCGGCCGACAGCGCCACGTAGTCTGGATTCAACTCGATCCCGATGTAATTGCGGCCCGTCCAGTAAGCCACCTGTCCCGTCGTGCCCGAGCCGCTGAAATGGGTCCAAGACGGCGCATGGCACCGGCTTGGCCTCCACTTGTTCAAAATACTGAAGCAGATGCGGCGGGATCATGCTTTCTGGAAGCACGATTTCTGGCGCGCCTTTCCGTTGCGGCGGCTGATGCGGCATGGATTTGTTTCCCTTCAAATTCGTGTCGATGCTCGTTGATGTGCTCTGCCCTTGTCATCGCTTGAAGATTGTCGATGACATCATTTAAGGCGTCTCGGTCCTTGTGGTGAACAAGGGAACCTTTCTTCAGCGGACCATGATGGCTTTCCCAAACGCCCACGGCCCGAAGTTTCCAGTCATAGGAGGTGCAGTTGTCGGCGACTTTGATCCAGGCACGTTTGCGTCCGCTCTTGTCGGTCCTGATCTTGACCGTACCAAGTTCGCATTTCGTCTCTGCCTCGCGGCCCTTCTTGAACGAACTGGAATTCGGCTTCATCACGCCTTTAGTTCCAGCGTTCCACGATTTTTGCCCCGGATGAAACGACCCGGAGTTTCCACTATTTGCCTTGCTCCATTTGTGATAGCACGGCTGCGAACAGAAACGGATCGGTCGCAGTCCTGCCCGGTCTCGCTCAAAAGTCGCGCCACAGGTTTCACACGTCCACGTTGCCATGTTCATTCTCCAAAAGGCCGAGTTGACTAAGCTCGTCAATTATAGCCTCTGGCACGGCATGCCGCAACCTGTAAAAACGGCACTCACACCCCGGCTCCCAGCCGACCGTCGTGGTCTCCGTGACGTGGCGCTGGGGGTCGCGATTTCCCGCCTCGTCGGGATGGTGAACGCGATTGACAATGCTCTTCTTCCCGTCGTGTTCGTGAGCGTGCTCCACGTCTCGTGAGTTCACCGCTCGGCTGTGGGCGCCGTGCACCTTGGTCCGCTCTCCAGGGCGCGTCGGCCGACGGACGCGCTCCACGATCCGGCGCCAAGGGGTGCCGCACTGCGGGCACACGCCTCGCTCCGACGTGGCCGCCTGCAGGATGGTATGCACCAGCCTCGGCGGAAAAGCCGCGAAATGCGCACCGCGAAACGAATGCAGCGGGATCGACCACACGGACCTTTTATTGCGCCGCTCGCGAATCGCACGGAACGACTGGTCACCGACTCTGCCGTTGCCGTCCGCGTACTTGGAATGGAAGCCACCCTTCGGCACGTCTTCGCGTGAACCGGGCTGGTAAATACTCTGCTCCTTGATCGCTTCGTTGTCGAAAAAGTAGGACTGTGATTTCGCGAACATGAACACGTACTCGTGACTGATGTTGGGCCGGTCCCGGACTGACGCCGGCATCGCGTTGGGCTTTTCCCAAATCACATCACACCTCAAAATCCAGCCGTCGGCTTGCATCGCTAACGCCAGCCGCCACGGGATGCCCATCAGGCTCTTGGCCGCGCCACCCCACTTGCCGTCATTGGCAAACTTGTCGCCGATTACAATCCAGAGCGTGCCGTCGTCACGGAGTACGCGCCGCACCTCCCAGAACACCGCCACCATTCGACAAACGTAGCAATCGCACGTCCTCGGTTGGCATTCACGAAAGAACGGCAACAAATGCTTCGGTAAGCTGACGGCACAGACTTGCATCGATAACCTTTCACGCTATCATGCCCACATGAGCAATCGCACTGTATGCACGCATTGTGGAAAGAGGACAGATTATTGCATTCATGACTGCCCTGGTCGCATCGAAAGGCAGCGATTGGCGGAGAGCAAGAGAATTCGATTGACGTGTCCCCAATGCGAAGCCGCATTTTCGGTCACTCCCGCACTGATCGCTAGGAATCGGAGGTGCTGTAGCATTGCTTGCGCGCGATTGTACTTCAGGGGCCAACGACCAATTACAGGCGTCCGATCCACTCGCCTTGAAGTCCATCACATCAAGCCATGGGGTCCATTTCCTGAACTCCGGTGTGATCCATCGAATGGTGTGACCCTTTGTGCCGCTTGTCATGACGTCACAAAACGCAAACACCCCCGGCCAGAACGTGTCGATACGCTTCCTCAGCGTGCCGGTTGTATTGTATGCGGCGGTGCTCGGAGCAAGGGTGCTAAGAAATATTGTGACGAGTGCCGAAAGAAACTGCGCAAGCATCCAATTGGCTACCGAAAACTGCCCAGGCCGTGCGCGGTATGCGGGCAGGAACGCGACAAAGGCGACAAAATGTGGTGCCCAACCCACCGTGATCCCGCGACAAGGCTGGTCGTTCGTTTCTGCCGACGATGCAATAATCCCCTTCCTCGTTACGGGAAGAAGTTTTGCTTTGCCTGCCGACCTCTCGCGATCAAGGAAAGAGAACAAAGACGCTGGTCTAAAGCAAGCCGCATTTCTTAAGCTCATTATAAACATAGACGACCTCTGCATCGGTCAGATCATCTCGCAGTTCGAGTATTCTCTTGTCAGTGGCCCACCCGCCGCAGTCATGTCGCTCTTCCAATCCCATTTGTCGGTCCATGTACACGGCTCCGCATTTCGAGCACGACGGCGCCGGAAAATGGGCTGGAAAGCTGCCCGCCGTGTTCTTCGACCCCGGCCCGCTCCCGCCCCGGCCATTCCGCGCCGGCAATCGGTCGTGTTCGCACTCCGCGTTGCCGCCCTCCCAGTGGCCAGTTTGATAATCCCGTTGGCGGAAAGTACGGCGGACTGGTGACACACACGTGTACCGAGCCCGCCTCCATTTCTTGTAGTCGTTCTTTCACGTCGCCCAGCAGCACGGTCGCCCGCCCGTCGTCGCTGCGCCAATCGCCCTCGCGGAACGCCATTTCGTCGTCCTTCCACATACCGAACGCACGCCACGCAACGAACAATTCACTGGGCGGCTTCACGGCCGTGCTCCCGGTGATTCGGTTTGACTGTCCTGCCACTCTTGCAGCGATTGAACGACAACATCCCGTTGGCGTTGCAGTTCATGCGCCCATTGGGGTAGCTGGTTAATCTTGTCGTTCATTTCAGCCCTTCGTCTTCTGCTGCTTCAGCACCCGCCCCCCGTCGCTTAACGCGCTGGCCATCAACGACTGCCGCTCGGCCTGAAGTTGGCCGAACAGCCAGGCGGCCAGCGTCTCGTGGTGTAGGGAGTCGCCGGCGCCGAACCGGGCAAAGTACATGCCGTTATCCTCATCCACTCCCTCGCGATCCTCCAGTGACAGGTTCAGCCGCGCGGCCACGACCAGATCTGGGATCCGGTGCTGCACGCGCAGCGCATACACCGCTTCGCAGAACGCCTCCCAGTCCGCATACACGTCGGCCGCCGGCCGCGGCAGGCTGCAGTCGAATAACGTCTTTTGGTCATTCCGTTTCATCGTCATCGTCGACCCTCGCTATTGGCGGTTCGTACTGAAACGCGTAGGCGTCCTCGCCCGTACTGAAATGCTCGCGGTGAATGCCGACGCACCTAAACCCCGTGGCGCGCAGAAACAGGTGGGCGCCTAAATTACGCTCCCGGACCTCCAGTTGAATCCGCTGCCAGCCCTCGTTCTGGAGCACGAGGAATACATGCAATAGGAGCAACGATCCCACGCCCCGCCGCTGCGACTGCTCACGCACGGCCACGTTCAGCACGTGCAGCACATGTCGCTGCCGCTCGTACACCAGATAGCCCAGCACCGCGCCCGCCCGGTCTGTGGCCACCACGCACTTGACGCGCGGGTCGTCCAGCACGTTGCGAAATTCCTGCCGCGTCCACGGATACTCAAACGCGCGCTGCTCGATCTCGCACACGGCATCCAAGTGCCGTTTGCGGTCGCACCACGCAATGTCAAGGGGCTGCGTCTGGGCGGGTGACACGGGCAGGCGCCGTAGTCTCTGTTCCTGCTGTTCGGCGGTCAGCATAGGGGTTCTCCTTTCTGCGGCAAATAGGTCCGATCCGCAGTCCGATACTTCGCTTGTTCGACAACCGCCGACCGCACACCGAACACCGTCGCTTTAACTCCAGCATCGCCGGGTCGACGATAATCGACAGCCACAGTTGACGGGTCAAAACAACAACCCTTGCTCGACGGGCTTGGGGTACACATACCGCCAGCCCTGGCCATCCCGACGGGCCGTGCCCGCGCTGACCAATGACTGCAATGTGGTCAGCACGCCTTCGTCGGTGACCGTCGGCCACCCGCACTTCAAGACGGTGTTGTAGGCATTCAGCGCGCTCGTCAGATCCGCCACGCTCAATGCTTCCCGGTCGCCGCGGAGAAACGCTACGAGTTGATCACGCATCCTTCACACCTCCCGGAATTAAAATTGGATGCCGCTGCGGTTCTCCCGCAGAACGCTTGCGTCCGGGTCGAGGGCAAGTCTCCCCGGAACATCCTTCTACGATCAACCGCGGTCATGTTCCGAGGTGTTTGCGCAGCGACGTCAGGCTCAACCGCTGGCCCGTCATCTGATAGGACAGGGGCCGCTGCTTTTGAATCCACTCGTTGACCGTGCGGTCGATCTCCGCCGTGTCGAGTTCCCGGTCCTCTCCCAAGCTGTCGCTCAGGTAGTCGTTCATCGCGAAGTCCCGCGGCGGGACTTCCTGACAACTGGTCAGCCGCAGGCTTTCGATCTCAATGTCACGCTCGTCGGCGGCGTTGTCGGCCGCGTCGTCATCGTCGTCATGCAGGTACTCCAATAGTTGATCGGCGTCCCAGAAATACCGATCATTGTCCCACGTCCCGATGGGGAACTCGCCGTCCCACTCGACTTCCGGCTTGGCGTACCAGATCGCGGCTCGCCGCCTGCGTTCGCATTCCTTGCAGTGGATGTATGCCTTGGGCCGGCGCCTCCCGCACGCGCACGCGTAGTCCGTCGCATGGCAGTAGCGAGCGGCGCGTTCATCCAGCCACACACGCCCGCAGACTTTGCACCGCCACGCTGCTACCGTACACGGCTCGGCCGCGTCTTCGGCGCGAACCTGTTTCTCGTCCACCGCGTCGCCCTCCTACTTACGCACCGTGACCAGCACGGCGTTGACCAGCGTTCCCGACTCTTTGAATGTGCCGCTCGGAAGTTCTTCCCATGTGCCGCCCCGCTGCGCGAGCCACGCGCGAAACGCCACCGCTTTGCGGTCTTGCCGGAACGTCATTCCCGCCGACATGACGGCCACGAGAACGCCGCCCGCGATCAAAAACTCGAACGCGTATCGGACATGTCCCATATCTTGCCCGTTGCGAAACGGCGGGTTCATCACCACGGCATTGTAGCACGCGTCTGGCGTCATCTGCAGAAAGTCGCCGACCGTGACGTGAAACCCCTGGCTAGACAGATCGTCGGCAAACTTGGGATGGACTTCAATGCACCACACAGACGCACCCATGTCGCGAGCCACCCGCGCAAGGGCGCCACGTCCCGCCGACGGCTCCAGGATGGCCGTCTCATCGTCGGCCCCAGCGATCTCGCACATTTGCTCCGCCAGCGGCCGGGGCGTCTCGTAGAACTGCAGCTCCTGCCGCCAGTCCAGGTATTGGCCGGTGGTCACTACGTCCGACAACAGGTCTTGCGGGTCACCCCCATCGAAGACGTGCGCTTTGGCTGTGCGGTTCCACTTGCCCCCCAGCGCCTGCAGGACCTTGTTGACCTTGACGTACAACCCGCGTTCGAGCTGGCCTTCCAGCCGCGCGTGCGCGCCTTCGCATCGCACCGTGCGCAGTACGTCCAGCACATCGTCGTCGATCCGCTTCACGCTTGCGCCGCTCCCTTCCCGATCCGCTTGGGCGACGACGCCTCGGCGTCGCCGACGTAGGGCAACCACTTCTGCACCCGGTTCGCCTCGAATCGCTCCCAGTTGCGATACTCGGGGCTGGCCTTCTTGTGACGTCGCACGACTTCGTCGAACAAGCCCATCTGACAGTCGTGCCGCCGCAATTTCAGTTTCGGCCGGGGACTGGGAGTTGTCTTGTCGTACTGCACGACCTCGATGCCGTCCTTATTGAGCTTGACGCCCAACTCCAGGTGCGTCAACTCGTGGTCGACGAGCGCCTCCTGCGCCTCGTCGGGCAGAATTTCCCAGTTGGCGGCGTCGATCTCCATCAACGCATCGCCCAGACCTAGCGAGCGCAACTTTTGGCTGACGACCCGGATACACGCCTCGGCCTCATAGCCGCCCACCTTGAGCGCGGGCCCCTTGGGCTCGTTGTCCGCGTCCAGGTCCGGGCGCACCATGAGCACATCCACCCGCACCCCCGCCAAGGCCAATGGCTGGTGGTACTGCTCCATCATCCTGGACACCATCCGGCCGACTTCGGCCGGAGCTTTTTCGTGCGTTGGCATACATGGTTTTCCTTTGCAAAGATTCGCTCACCACTGCTCGATCACGCTTCGCCTTTTGGCTTGCCATCCTAGCCCGTCCCCATCAATCCTCAGTTCGCGTTGGCCAGCAGCATTCCCTGCCGCATACGTCCGAACTCCCCAGCCAAAAGGTGCTTACAATAACGTCCGCGCGTGCTCCGACCGCACGTAGCTCGCGTCGCCGCGCAGCACGCCTCGCACCCATTCCGCGCAGTCCAAGGCAGCCATCTGCGCCTCGCCGTCGGCCCGACAATCGCCGGCCAGCGCCACCAGCCACTGCGCCGCCTGTTCGGCCGCTTCCGACAATAGCCGATAGCGGTGCTGGAGCGACAGCGGCCGCGTCACTCCCGCCGCCTCATCCCGTTGCCGGATCGCTTCCCAGACCTCCCGCCGATGTACGGGGACTTCTGGAGGGGCCACCACGCGCAAGCGGACTTTGTGCGGGACGATCTCCGCGACTTTCACCACGACCGGGTCATCGCCCAGCCCGATGCAGATCTCCTGATTCAGTTTGCGGGCTAACAGTAGATGGCCCTTGCCGCCTTCCATGACGTGCCTGCTTTCTAAGATGTGCCTACAAGTGGACACGGGTTAGTTCCTGCTTCCACGACGCGCGGTACGTGGCGTTGAACCGCTTCTTGAGCACACCAGGTATTCAGCCGCGAACCGGGACCGCGTGCGCCCTTGACGAGCGGTGGCGGGACGGACGAGCCGTAGCCGTCACTAGCGGGTGTTCGCCGCCTACTGGCCTAGTCGATCCACCCGCGACACCGTCCGCGAGCCACCGGGTCAACGATCAGCGATCTCACCGGCTGTGCGGCCCATTGCGAAGCGTCGTCCGCGTTGGATCAGCCGTTAATGTAGCTGACTGCAACGGTGGTTGCAATATCAGTTTTAGGAAAAACCTACCCTTGGCCGGTGCCGTACTTGGTCTCGCGCGTGTTCTCCCGTTGTTCAACCGTTCGGCTAATGCCGGAATAAGGAAGACGCGGGGCCAGAAAATGAGCTTCCTGCATTTCCAGCTTCAACGCTTGCCAGCATTTTTTGCACAACCTATCTTTCTTCGAAATAGGCTTGCCTCCGCATCGTTCGCAAATCTCGGCCATGATGGGGATGACTCCAAAACGAAGACGAGTTACACGCCACCGCGCAGTCTGGAGTTTCGGGTTACCGCGAGGCGGCCGGCGGAACGTCACCCGCCCCTGCTCGTCGCACACCGCAGAGCGGTGGATTAGAATGTCGCGGCCCAAGTGCATAACAGAGGCCAACGGGAAGAGGCCGCCCTTAACGTAGCGCGTCACTTGGCTCGGATGCACGCCCAGCAAGGCGGCGATCTGCTTCGTAGTCATCCATGCACCGCTAATTGCATCCTGAGTAGTTGTATTTGTCATAGATACTCATTATCTTGCGCGGCCCGCACACTGGCAAGCCACGGCGCAAAATAATTCGCAATCGCGGTTGCAGCGGCCCGAAAAGTGGCTACAATAAGGACGGTCGCACGAACGCTGGTGTAGGGTGGGTGGTCTGGCCCCGGCACCGCGCACCCACGAGACGACCAATTATTGCGCGGTGCCGGGGCGGCGGAGGGAAATGCGATGTTGTCGGTGTTTGCCTATTTGCCGTGCTACTTAGCCCTGATTGGTGCCGTTGCCTGCGTTGTCTGGTTGGTGTGCGACAACGACCAGTGCGGAGGGTAACGTGGTAACCGTTCTAGTAGTCTTAGTGATCGTACTGGGCACCATTTTTGGCGGTTACGCTGGCGACGCGCTGTCGTGCCGCTTGGAGGGATTGCAATGAACGCCATGTGCGCAGCGCCGCCGCGCCTGTACCGATCAAACGTGGATACCAACGTAGTGGACAGGCTGTTAGACCTGAACCAGTACGCTTGTCAAGCGTTGACTATTCCAGAAGACATGGGGCCTGTCGAGCAGGTGGGCTGGCTCAAGGAGAGCGTGAGGCGGCTCAGGGACCTGACGTGGGATCTCGCGGAGCAACTGAACGAGGTAGACGAGATCGAAGGCGACGACGACGAGCCGGAGTCGGAGTCGATCTGCCCCACTTGCCGCGGCACGGGTTTCAGCGGATCCGGCCGGCGCCCGGACGACGGGGCAAGCATGCGGTGCGAGGCGTGCCGCGGGACGGGGGTGGGGGTGGCCAGTGAGTGAGCCTGACGGTGTAGCAGATTCGGACGCGCGACAGCGGGTCATGACTGTCCGGCTCAGCCGAGCGGCGTATCAGCAGATTCGCGAGGCCGCATGGGACGCGCGGGTGTCGATGAACGCGTGGTGCGCGCAGAAGTTGCAGCAGGCCGCCGAAGAAGCCTTGGTCCGCGCGGACATTGTGACGATTCAAGGAGATGTCGAGTGAGTGATCTGTCTCAACAACTCGGGGACGCGCACGGCCCGGAATGGCATGGCCGTCGCGGTACGTGCCTCGGCGGCTCGGACGCGGCGACGGTAGCCAACGTTAACCCGTGGAAGACGCGGCTCCGATTGGCCCGCGAGAAGCGGGGCGAGTTGGAACGGGAGCCCGCCGGCGAGGCTGCTCTCTGGGGCACCCGGCTGGAACCGGTGATCCGGCAGGTGTACGCTGATGCGACCGGGCGCAGTCTGCGCGCCATCGGTACGTTCTACCGCCACCAGCAACACCCCGAAATTGGCGGCTATCTGGACGGTATCTGGCAGGATCTCGGCAGCGGCGCCGAGGGATTGTACGAGGGAAAGACCGCTCGGAGTAGCGAGGGCTGGGGCGAGTCGGGCACGGACCAAGTGCCCATCGCATACTACTATCAAGTCCAGCACTACATGATGGTTACGGGACTGCAATCAGCCGATATAGCGGTGCTATTCGGTGGCCAGAGGTTCGAGATTTACGCGGTGCCCGGCGACACCGAATTCCAGGCCATGTTACTGGACGCGGAGGTCGAGTTCTGGGCGCGGTACGTGGTCGGCGGCGAGGATCCGGAGCCGGAATCGCCCGAGGACGTGAAACTCCGCTGGCAGTGGTCCCGGCCAACATCGAGCGTGTACGCGTCGGACGCCACGCTGGACAATGTGCAGATGCTGGCCCGCGTGAAATCGCAGTTGAGTCTCTTGGAGCAGCGTCGTGACGAGCTCCAGGTGGAGATCCAGAAAGCAATGCAAGACAGCGAGCAGTTGCTGGGCGACCGCAACGCGGTATTGGCTACCTGGAGGTCGGTGAACGTCGGCGACCGGTTCGACGCGGATGCCTTCCAGCGATCGCATCCCGATCTGTATACTCAGTTTGTGCGGCCTGGCAAGCCGCAACGTCGGTTCCTTTTGAAAGTCAGCGAGGAGGTGGAGCGTGAGCCAACCGCAGCGTAGCAACGGTGATAGGGAGCAGCATGGGATGACCGTCGTGCCCGGCAACGCCGGTTTGGAACGGGCGTCCAGCGACATGGTCGTGCCCCAGCAGACGGCCAGTGGCTTGGCCGAGCAACGGCGGGCGGTGGCCGAGATTCAGGCGGGCTTGACCGTGGCGGCGGCGCGGCCGCGAGATTGGCGGCAGATCGAATTGCGGGTGGCCAACATGTGCTCGCGGCCGACGTTCGCGAAGTCCTCGCAGTATTGTTTCAGCCGCGGGGGCACGGAGATCAGCGGTGCGTCGATCCGGCTCCTGGAGGGGATCGCTAGCGCTTTCGGCAATATCCTGTACGGGTTCCGCGAGATGGAGCAGCGGGTAGGCGCCGCCCACAACGAGTCTCAGGTTGAGGCGTTTGCCTGGGACTTGGAAACCAACACCAAGGTCAGCCGCGTGTTCGTGGTGCAGCACGCCATGCGGGCTAGGCAGGCGACCAAGCGGCTGGACGACCCGACCGATGTCGCGTATTGGGTCGCCAACCAGGCGCAGCGACGGGTGCGGTCGTGCTTGGAAGAGGTAATTCCGCGCGATCTTGTCGAGGACGCCATCGACCAGTGTAACGACACGTTGAAGACGAGCGATCCGGTGACGCCGGAGACGATCAAGAAGCTGGTGGGCGCGTTTTCGGAAATGGGCGTCAGTCAGCCGCAGATCGAGGAGCGGATTCAGCGGCGGATCGACGCGATGACCAGCCCGCAACTGATCGCGTTGCGGCGGATCTTCCAGTCGTTGCGCGACGGCATGAGCCACGCCGACGATTGGTTCAAGGCCACCGCCGCGGCTGCAGTTACGGCGGAGGCGACTCCGAGCGTTGCCGACGCGGCCAAGGAGGCGTTGCGCAAGCAGGCGTCCAAGGCGGCTTCGGCTTCCGCGGGGACGACGTCTGCTGCCTCTCCGGCGGAATCACCGGCAAAGACGGCGTCAGCGACTGCTGACGAGTCACCTCAGCAAGCCGCCTCCGAAATCTCGGTGATCCTCGCCAAGATCGGTCACGCCGCGACCGTCAAGGACGTTGAACGGATTGACGAGCAGTATCGTACGGGCCGCGTGGTGGGCGACGATGACGACTGCGCGCTGTCGCAGGCGGTCGAACAGGCGACGGAGAGGCTGGCGGCCAACACGACGACATCGGCGCCGTCTAACGGCACCGCGCAGGCGGGCCAGCCGAGCACGAACAAGTCAGCCGTCGACGAGTACGTCGGGCGCATCCGCGCGATGAAAACGGCCGGCGGCGTCAAGCAAACGCTGGCCAAGGCAGCGGCGGATTCGTCCCGCGTGAGCGAAGGCGACATGGTGGACATTCACCGGGAAGGCGCGCGGCGGTTACGGGAACTGGGCGGCGGGCAGCAACAGGAACTTATCAAGTAGGGAAAGTCTGTAGGCCATGGAAACCACGCGACTGATCGAACTGACTGACCTCGGCATCCACCGCCAGTTCACCGTGCCGCTGATCCGCGGGCGGATTGTGGAGCTGGTGGGCACCAACGGGGTTGGCAAATCGACGTGCATCGACGCCATCCGCGATTGGCTGGGGGGCGGCGAAGTGACCGTGCAACGCCGGGACGGCAGTGAGCGAGGGACGCTGGCTTGCGACGGGTCTGGCATGCGCCGGTTTGCCAAGCAACGCCGGGCGTTTGGCAGCGGCCCAGCCGAACTCGGATTTGTTTTCGTCGAAGAACGGTTCGATATGCAGGATTTGATCGAGCCGAAACTGAAAAAAGCGGAAGATCGGGACGCGCACCGGATCAAGGCCCTGCTATCCCTGTCGCGAGCCCGCATCGACTTCGCGGAGTTCGAGCGGCTGATCCCGCCAGTCATCGATGGCCACCAGCCGATCTCGATCGAGCCGGCGCGCAAGGCTGACGACCCGGTGCGGCAAGCGGCGCTGGTCAAGCGGGCGTTGGAGGCCGAGGCGCGGCGGTACGAAGAGTTGGCGTCCAAACTGCGGGCGCACGAGCGGGTGGCCGTGGAGTCCGTGAAGGACGTCGACGCGCGGCTACCACACGACCGGGCAGCATTGCAGGCGGCGCACGAACAGACGGTGACCGCGGTGGCCACGCTGCGTGCCCAACAGCGGGCGGCTGAGGACGCGCGGCGGGCCCGCGTGGACGCCGAACGGCGGATCAAAGAGGCGGGGGCCACGTATCAGGGGCCGTCAGTGGACTCGGCCAGCCAACTCTACGCGGAAGCCCAGCAGAAGGCATGCAATGCGCGGGACCAGTATTCGTCGGCCGTGGCGGCGGTTTGTGCCGCGGAAGAGGCGTTGCGAGCCGCACAGATGGCATTGAGGGGCCGCGAGACCGAATGCCGAGCGGCCGACGCGGAAGTCGGGGCAGCGGCCCGCGTGCTGGAGGCCGCCGAGGATCACGAGAACCTCGTGACCAAATTGACCGGCCAGTTTGCGGCGGACCTGCCGAAACCGCCGGCGGCGGAGAGCCAAGCGACGGCCGAAGTGGCCAAGGCCGAGGCCGAACAGGCGGTACTCACGGGAGAGCGGGTCCGGGAGGCGCTGCGTAAACGCGAGGAGGCCGCCGGACTTGGCAAGCAGGCGGCGGCCAACGAGGCGTGGGCCGAGCGACTGCGCGAGGCGGCTAAGGCCACCGACGAAGTGTTGTCGCGGGCGGTCCAGAGCAGTCGGCTGCGCGTCCTGGGCGACCGGTTGCTCTACAGGCACGAAGACGGCCGGGAGGAGGAATTCGACCGGCTGTCGCGCGGCCAGCGTAGCATCGTGGCCATCCAGGAGGCGGCCAAGGGGGTCTGCGAGGGCACGGGGGACGGCACGCGGATACTCCTGTTCCCGCAAGAGATCTGGGAGGGTCTCGCGCCCGAGAACCGGGACGCGGTGGCCGACGCGGTGGCCCTAGAGGACATCTGCACGGTGACCGGGCGCGTGCCGGAGCGCGGGGAATCGGCGGAATTGCACGTGGTGGTTTATGGGTCGCAGATCGTTACTTTCGAACGGGATGGGAGGGCATGAGATGAATCGTAGGTCCTTACTACAGGCGTTGCTCGGTGTGCCGGTCGCTGCTATGGCGGGGAAGGTCGCTGCCCAGCCGACGACGCCTAGCGACACTTCCGGCTTGAGCCACCCGTATGTGCCGCACATCTACACCGTGGACGGGCCGGTAGATGCGCCGGGCGTCGAGTTGGAGTTCATGCGGTACATGCTAGTTGGTGCCGGGGTCACTTTACGCGAGGAGCGATGGCTGGTCTTCCAGCGCTACATGACGACGAAGGACACGAAAAGTTGCACGCACACTGATGTGAATGGCGCCCCGTGCATGCACCCACTAGGACCGACCATAGCGGATTCGCTCGAACGAGATTATCCCGTGCATGGTGGCCGTGACATTATGCTCGCGAATCGATGCAACCGTCGATTCACTGGCCTAGTCCTTGTTGCGATCTGGGACGTTCAGACGCGGGGCTGGGTCAAGATCCCCACGTTGCGCGCGCAGTGGGATGATCGCATGTTGGTGGGCTCGGCATCACAGCCGGCTTTCGTCGATGTATACACGACCAAGACCCAGAAGCTGGACGAGATCGTGGACTGGAGCCGATTGACTTGAGGGGTGCAGTGTGGTCCACTCTACGCCAACCCGGCGGGAGGTCATCGAGCGTAAGTTTCTGGCCACCCTCGACGATGAGGCGACCATGCCAGATTGGGTGATCGTAGGATGTGAGCAACTGGCAGGTCACAAACAAGGACGCGGCGCTGACCAGTACGCACAAAACGCCCGGTCACTCATCGAGCAATGTCAAGCGGCGGAAGTGCCCGTGTTCCACAAGCAAATGCCCATCGACGGCCTCGTCAGCGGCGATCCGAATGATTGGCCGGAATGGGCGCGCCTCCGACAATACCCAGAGGTGCGCGGATGAGCATGGAGTGGCAACGGCACGCATCGTACCTGGAAGCGTTCGGTCAGGGCTACCATCATCGAGTGGCGCTGGGCCTGCGCTGCGAGTGCCCGTATATGCAGGGCAGCCGAGCACATTACGGATGGAACCGGGGCTACGCATGCGCGGTCCACGCGGAGCGGCAGGTTCCGGCTTTTTACGAGGAATTGGTCGCGTTGCGAACTGACACAATGGAGGGGTAGACGTGACGGATTACATTGGCGAATGGGCGGCGCGGCACCAACCGGTGCCGAGAGGGGACGACGGCGGCAAAAAGCGGCGATGCCGCACTCGGTTCACATTCCCGTGGGTCTGGCTGGTGACACCCAGCAACGGCGGGTTCTACGGGATGCACACCGCGGTCGCGTTCGACGTGTTTCGCTATCTGGCCGAGACGGCCGTGGAGCACGTCAGCGCGGACGCAAGCGGCTGGGGACAGTCGGGACCGGCCGAGGTCCTGAGCCTGAGTTCAGCCCTGACATCGGGCTACGTGTCCGGGTTCACGGGACCCGAGTTCATGGACAGCCTGCGCAAGCGATTCTTGAACGCGCTGTTTGAAACGCCTCGGGCCGAGGCGACGGTCCAGTGGCGCCAGGCGTTGAATCTATACGTCGGGGAGACGGCCGACGCGCCGGTGCGGTATTACAACCCGCAGTTCGAAGCGCACCCGATCTGTAGCGCCGTGTTCGAGCAGTGCGTCCGGCGGTTGCTGGCCGTCGTGGACTGCCAACTGCGGGATAGTTGGAATCCGTGCCATCGGCAGGCCCTGTGGGTTTGCTGCAACTCGCTGACGCCCCGCGCGCGCACGGGTGGCGGTCGCCAGACGGGCTGGAATTACTCACTCAACTACGCGTACAGGCACGACGATTCCACTTGGGGCATTTCGGTCGCCAACCAGGGGCCGCGCGAGACGTTTCACGATTTTGTGGTCCGCTGCAATCTGATCCTGGACCGACTGGTATACGATCCGCCTGCCATGCCCAAGCAATGGAATCGGGAGGTGGATTTTGCGGCCCTGTATGCGGGCGGCGACGACGACGGGCCGTTAGAGCCCGTGCAGTTGACCCACGAGCAGGAAATCTGGAACGGCCGCCGCAAAGTGCCGTTGCCAGTCAAGCAGCAGAAACGCACGTACACGTTTCGCGGCGAACTCCACCGGCGTGACTCGCAGTCGGGCCACGCCACCGTGACGGTGACCGCCACGTCGGAGGCGGCGGCTCGGGAAGTCGTGGAAGCGCGGAGGTACGACAGCGTGCAGTATGAGGGACGGCCGCACCTGGACCTGACATCGCTCAAACGCATTACGAACCGGAAACCACAAGAGGCGAGTCAATGAATGCACGGGAATTGGCTGCGCGGCTGAACGGCCGGCAGTACGGCAGCGAGATAACCGAAGACGAAGAGGGGCAGGCCGAGGAAAGCGGGCTGGTTGTCGTCTTCGGCTACTCGGACGACAACATGGAGTTCCGCGGGGCCGTGGACGACGAGGTCGGCTGCTGGCATGGCGACAAGGCGTACCTGACCCGCGAGGGCTTGCTCAGCAACGATTGCGATGACGGGGCTTGTCCGTACTTCCACCGCCTCAAAGACCAGGCCGCGACGATCGAGGCGGTATGGGACAAGGAGGGCTACTCCTGGATTTTCCGGAGCGCCATTCCGCACGCCACGTTCGACATCTGGAAAGACGGCGAGAAGTACTGCCGGGGCATCGTGTTCGCGCTGACGGACGTCAAATGAGAGATAAGATGCGGATTTCTGCGCCCAACGCGTGGCTGGACGAGATCGACCTAGAGTGCGTGGCGAGTGAACTCCAATCGCTGGGCTTCACGCCGCTGGCCCAAGTGCGTCACTGGTGGTGTTGCGAGGACCGGCAGTGCTGCTTGTCGCCGCGCGAATACGGAGACTGGAGGGCGCGGCTATTGGAGACCGTCGAGGCGATCGCGGACGAACGGGGAATCACCGCGGCGGAATGGTTTGCGGAGTATTTTAGCCGCCGCGAATCCTCCAGGAGCGTCGCGCACACCGCCAGGTAAGGGATCTGTTCTGCGGCAGGCGGTGGCTGTGCGCGGTATGCTTTCAACTTCCTGCCGGCTGGATGAACCGGTGGATGTTTTGGCTCGATACCACCGAGAACGGTTTGACATGACTAGAGCGCCGTGTCCGATGGGTTGCGGGGGCTACACCGAACACCCCAACGATCCGTGTCCAGATTGCGACCATTGGCGAACCGTTACGGCTCGCCAGCGTTGCGAGCGAGACGCCACTCGCGACGTGATTTTCCTGCTGCGCTGGCGCTGCACGACAGGGCCGGAGTGGTACGTCGACAGCGTTTGGCTGGACCGCGACGAAGCAGAGACATTTCGCACAGGACACCATTACCGCTGGCCTATTTCCGAAGTCTACGGCGTGCCGGCCAACGGGAGGCTGGCGGAGTTGCTTCGCACCGACCCGTGCCTGGTGAGGGCGGAATCTGCGTCAACACCCGCCAATGCCGGAAACGATGCTAGCGAGGCCATCACTAACGACACGAGGGAAGCGTGCGCGGAGATTTCGATAACGCCGACGACCGGGAATGGCTGATCGCCTGGATCCGCAGTTGCCCGGCGGCCCGGCTGACGTGGGTGGTGGACCCGGCGCTGGCGGGCCGCGAGTTTCAGGCCGACGGCGGAGGGTTGAGGGTGGGACTGGACCTGTTGCGGGACCTGTCCTCGGAGTTGTATCGGTTGGCGACGAAAGTGAGGTTGATGCAATGGTTGACGGGCGCGCTGTGCCAGTGAGCGAACGGCCGCTGTTGTTTAGCGGCCCGATGATCAACGCGATACTCCAAGATCGCAAATCCCAGACCCGGCGCGTCATCAATCTCTCGCGCGTCAAGCATCCTGCGACTGCCATAAATTACCTGCGAGGGGACTGTCGCGTTCACGCGACAGCGGAATCGCCGCTTTCTTTGTTGACTAAGTGTACGCCGTGTGTATAATTCTGTTATGTCTAGCAGATACGCAAGCAATGCTGGTGCCGTGTTTTCTCTCAAGTATCACGTCGTATGGTGTCCGAAGTACCGAAGGCCAGTGCTCGTAAACGACGTCGAGAAGCGTCTTAGGTTGCTGATATCTGAAAAAGCCGATGAGCTTTCGATGACCGTTCACGTATTGGAAATTATGCCAGATCACGTTCACCTGTTCGTTGAGTCCGACCCTACGCTCTGCGTTGCAGAAATCGTTAATCGGCTGAAGGGATTCACGTCCAGGGTTCTGCGGCAGGAATTTGCTTCCTTGCGTTCGAGGTTGCCAACATTGTGGAGCCGATCGTATTACGCTGGAACAGTTGGTGCTGTTAGCGAGTCGGTTGTCCGGCGTTACATCGAATCCCAAAAAGGCAAGTAGATGCACAAGACGTACCGCTACCGACTGTTCACCAACGCCTCGCAGGAACGCGAACTTGGCAGCACCCTGGAATCGCACCGCAGGCTGTACAACGCTGCGTTGGACGGGCGGCAACTGTGCTGGGAAACCGCAGGCGTCGGATGGAACTACTACGACCAGTCGCGATGGTTTACCGCTCAACGCAAGCTGAATCCGTACTTCGCCAACCTGAATGCATCGTCTGCACAGCAGACGTTGATGAATCTCGACAAGGCGTACAAGGCGTTCTTCGACCGATGTAAGCGGGGCGAGAAGCCGGGGCATCCGCGGTTCAAATCGCGTGACAGGTTCGAGTCGTTCGCTTACGCAATGACGGGCCACGGCGGCGGATGCAAGATCATCAATGGCAAGTTGCGGTTGCAGAACATCGGCACGATTCGCGTTCGCTGGCACCGACCAGTGCCAGATGATGCCGTTATCAAGCAGGCGACGATCAAACGGTACGCTGGCAAGTGGTACGTCTGCTTTGCCGTCGAACTGCCAGACGTTACGCCGGTCGCTGTACCGCCTGCCAGTGTCGGGATTGACCTCGGCATTACGTCGTTCGTGACAACGAGCTACGGCGAGTCGCTTGGCGATTCCAAGATTCTGCGTCGCCACCTGAGTGAACTTCGCCGCCGACAGCGAGCCTTGTCCCGCTGTCAGCGTGGCAGTTCCCGACGGTGCAAAGTCAAGTCCCGCGTTACTCGACTGCACGCCGCAGTCGCCAACGCCAGACGCGACATGCACCACAAGGTTGCGCATCAACTGGTTACCCGCTACGGGTTCATTGCGGCGGAAAACTTGAACGTCCTGGGGATGCTCAAGAACCGCCGATTGTCCCGTAGCATCGCTGACGCTGGCTGGGGCCAGTTCGTCAGCATCCTGACACACAAGGCGGAAGGCGCCGGTGTCCAGGTTGAACTCGTTGATCCCCGCAACACCAGCCAAAAGTGCAGCCAATGTGGCCAGATGGTTCGCAAGTCGTTGGCGGTTCGCGTTCATCGCTGTTTGTGCGGGTGCGTTTTGGATCGTGATGTCAACGCTGCTCGTAATGTATTGGCCCGGACGGGGGCCAAGAGTTCGCAATGTGAATGTTAGTCTGCATGAACTCGGAAGCCGCCTGCTTTAGCGGGAGGAGTCGTCACCTATCAGTCGGACAACCCCGATTGCTGGACCGTCGCCGACGTCGATCAGCCGCGCGGAGAACCGGCGGAGTGCTGGAACGCCACGGATGTCAAGTGCCCGCATGGCACCGTCGGAAACCGCCTCTGGGTGCGCGAGCGCTGGTGGCTGGACGGCCGGGGCTTGGTCGTGTACGACGCGGACGGGGCCTTTCGCGTCGCGCATGGATCGCTGGCGGAACAGATGGGCCTGACCAAACCGTTTGCCATGGATGAACCAATCACGGCTGAGTGGCTGCGCAAACTCGGATACAAGTGCAAGCCGTCGATTTTCATGCCCCGCTGGGCATCGCGTCTGACGCTGGCGATCACGGACGTGCGGGTCGAGCGGCTCCAAGAGATCAGCGAGGCCGACGCGGTAGCCGAAGGCCTGGTGCGCAGCCTGGACTACGGAAAGGCGGGACAGTGCCGGTCCGCGCGAGAGGCGTATGCGCGGCTGTGGGATGCGATCAACGGGCGTCACCACCCGTGGGATAGCAGCCCGTGGTGTTGGGCTATTTCCTTTCGGAGAGTGACGACATGACGAAACGACGGGTGAAGCGGGTGACGCGTCGAGTGGTGGTGACCACGGTAGTGGACGTGGACTTCGACCCGGCGATTATGCCGGACGACGACTGGAGAGAACACTTCTATCGCGACATCACCGACCACGACCGCCTGGCCGAGCACTTAGCCTACAACTACGTCGTCAACGGCACATATCTGCTGTCACAGTTGGATGGTTTCGCGGATCGCGAGGACGGGCAGGCGATGTTCCGGTTGTTAGGGACGGAGGTCAGCATCGAATGAACGGGACACTCTATGCGTGGTGGCGCTGGGTCCTCGCCCGTGACGTGGCGTTGTGCGAGCGGTGCGGGCTGCGGATCGAGGGGCCAGTCGTCGCCCGCCTGTGCGCGGTTTGCCGGGAAGATTTGGAGCGTCGCCCATGAAGCGCACCACGCGCTCTCGTGTCAAACATCGGCGCAAGCAAGCCCGCCAGGAGTGCCTGGAGCAACTGCGGTCGATGGCCGAGTGGGAGCGTGAGGACGAGTTACGCGACTGGGATAGCCTTGTGCTGCACGAGGATTGGTACGACGAAGTCGACGACTGGTGGGAGCCCGACGACAGGGACGATGAGCGGGCACTGGCCCGTTATTACGAGTCGGACCTTGAGGAGCGGGACGACTGGGAGCCGGATTGCCTGCGCGACCTGGACATAGCCCTGTGGCGACTGCGGTGCGGCTTCAGCAGCCTGACGACTTCCCAGATTACCGACGTGGCGGTCATGGCATCTCGGCTGGTGAACATCAGCGAGACGGCGACGCGGAAGATGAAGGAGGAACGATAATGTCTGTGTGCATTTACCACAACGCGGATTTGGATGGCTACTGCAGCGGTGCTATTTGGAAAACCGTCTACCCCGATGGCAAACTGATTGGAATGAACTATGGCGATGACGTACCATGGGACCGGCTGATTGGTGCCGACGTGACGGTCGTAGACTTCTGCTTACAGCCGTGGAGCGAGATGGAGCGGCTACTTGGCATTGCCAAATCGGTGACGTGGATCGATCACCACAAGAGCGCCATCGAAGAGTGGCAGCGGCTTGAATGTCCGTACATTTTAGGAAGTCGCGACACAACGAAGGCGGCTTGCGAACTGACGTGGGAGTATCTGCATCCAGAAAAGCCGATGCCTCGCGGAGTATTCCTGCTCGGCGACTACGATTGCTGGCGTCACAGCGATCCGGACACGATGCCGTATCAGATGGGCATGCGGTTGTACGATATGGATCCGGCTTCCGAAGACGCAATGCCGCGATGGAGTTCAGTCTTCGCGTCCAGTCCGCAGTGCCACACCGACACGCTAAGGGACGGGCGACCCATCTTGACCTACCAGCAACAGCAGAACGCTAAGGCCGCCAAGGCGATCTGGCTTCCGGTCGAGTTCGACGGTCGCCAGTGGATGGCGGTGAATCAGGGCGGCATCAACAGACAATTCTGGGACGCCATTTGGGATGCGTCTTTCGATGGCAAGCTGTCGTTCGTGCGATCGCGGAAGCACTGGACCGTCTCGCTGTACTCGGACACGGTGGATTGCTCAGAGATCGCCAAACGGCACGGGGGCGGTGGACACCAGGGCGCATCGGGCTTCCAGTGTCAGGAGTTGCCTTTTGCGTTCAACAGTGAAGCGACGACGACTGGGGAGGTTGAGACGTGACGCAAGGCCAACTATTTCACGAACCCCAGCCGCCACTGGGCGGCGGTCAAATCGGCCAGTGTCAGCGGTGCGCCGTGCGCTGCCGCGTGCGCGGGACGCAGACCGCCGACGCGCGGCTGCTGCGGTACGCGCTGACCCCCGAGGGTCTGTGCGTCAACTGCGCGATGACCGAATGGCTGCAAACCACCGACGGGATCAAGGAGCAGTTGGCCAACCGCAAGTGTCGGCGATGCGGCGGGCTGCAGACCAGCCTGGGCTATTTCGACCGGCAATGCCGATGCGCCCAGCCGGATATCCCCGGCGTCGGCGAGATCTTGCGACTGCCGCACATCCAGGCGTTGTTTCGGCAGCTCATGGCCGTGGGCCGCGCGGACGCGCAGCCGGACGAGATCGACTGGGACGAAGTGATCGCCAACTGGGATCTGCCGTGGCCGCCAAAAGCAAGGCGGCGACGCGGCAAGAAGCGAAAGGATGCTCCATGACGGACGGCGACGGGCTACGCAGCAAATACGCCGCCCTAGTTTTTCTAGTCTTGCTCTGCCTCATGCAGGTTTTCGCGTACCTCAATGCGCCTGGCTGCAAGCAGTGTGGCGAGAAAGCTTGGCACGTCGTCGGAATGCCTCCTGCCGAATTGCGCGTTGGAGGTGGGCTATGTTTCAGCTGCTCGCGTCAACGGCCACATTATTGAGAAAAGGTTTTGGAATGGACGAAATGGACGTTCTCAGTCCGCCCTATCGCCGTGCCACCAGCGAGGAGCAACGCGATGTGTGCGACGAAGACTACGACCCTACTACTCGGCCCCGGCGGCTTCGGTTGCTTCCTGGGCGAGTGGGAAGATCGGAGGTGGGACAGGGACGGGCGGGCGGTGGTCGAACGGCTGAATAAGTTGCATGCCGCGGTACTGGCCGCGCGGCATCTCCTGCTGGCCGCCAAGGGGCCGCCCGAGTCCGGGCCGACGAGTTGGGACAAGACGATGGAAGACTGGCTGGCGCTAGCCGAAGAATGTGGGGGGGGACTATGAAACTGCGAGAGTTACTTGAAGCACTGAAGGGCATGAATCCCGACCGGGAAGTCTCTCATTGTTCGGCGCGCGGCTTACCTTGTCGTTCTCGTTCATCAGGCAACTAAATCCGTGCAGGCGTGAACGCGGCCCACGTCTCCCGCCACAGCGCGTCCGGGATCTTGTGCGTCGTAATCAGGCCGTTGTCCGGCAACGGCCGGCGCTGCTCGTTGCCGAAGGGCACGAACCGCGGGTCGATGTGCATGGGGATACCGGCCCGTCGCAAAAGCTTGCCGACGAGCAGGTCCTCGGCGCCCACCCTGGCCGTCAGGTCGCGGGCGACAATCTCGGTCGCCCGTCGGGATAGCCCAAATAATGCGCCACCGCTAGCGTACGCGACTTTGGGTTTCCATTCGGCTCCGAAGTAGTCCACACCCTCGGGAATCGCTTGTGCGCAATCCTGGAGCCTGTAGGGCACGATTAGGGTGTCGTTGTCCGCCTTGCACAACCACGTCCAGTCCGGCTGGCTCAGCGCCCAGCGGCAGAAGGCCCGCGTCTTCTGCGGCAGTGCCGGGTACGTGTCGGGGCACGGACAGTGCAGGTAATCGCCGTCCTGGAACGGAAACCACTTGCCCGGCCCGTCGCCGACTAGGAACACCACACGCATGCCCAACGCGCGGGCCACCGGAATCCACGTTTCCAGGGCAAGCAGATCGCGGTCGCGGTGCTTGTGGCAGGAGAGCAGGCCGATCAGGAAACGGGACATGAGCGTGGCTCGCAGGGCCGGGCTAGAATCTTGGCTGCATCGACCGCCTCTCGCCGCGTCTTCTCCGCCTCGTAGATCCGCCGCGTAAACTCCGTGCCGCTCCACTCCGGCCGCCGGCGGACCCAGAAGATCGGGACCCCCAGATCGCCACCCGTCACCGAGTCGTGCCGGTGATCCTCTCCGACGACCAGACAGCAGATCTTGCCGTACAGCGTGCGGATCAACCCCCGCAACTCGGCTTCCGTGGTGTACGTACAGACCGCCTGGACGTAACGCGTGGACCTCAGCAGCACCAGCCGCTCCGAGAGGGTCAACACCGGCCGCCGCTTGTCCGGCCGCTCGACGCTCGGGTCGACGTGCATCGCCGCGAAGATGCCATCACACGCCTCGGCCTCTACCGCCTGTTGCATGGCCCAGCAGTAGCCGGGATGCCAAGGGCTGAACGCGCTCGCGAGCAGGCCGAGCCGCGATGAACGACGATCAGTAGCTTGCTGGTTGTTGCTCACGGACAGCCTCAGATTCTGCGCTAAATGGTTGCCAAAAACTATGACGTTTCGGCTTTTGACGACTCGGCGACCATAGGCTGCCGAGAGTTCCCGGTGGTACGAGCAAGGATATTCTGTGCCCCGTTTGTGTCTGCATCGGCGGCGTGGCCGCAACGGAGGCAATGGAATTTCTCTCCCACCCTGTTTTCAGCTGACATGGATTTGCAGAGGAAGCATTCCCTGGAAGTGTTGCGCGGATCGACAGCTTGCAAAAGAACACGGTTCTCTTGGGCCAATTGCTCGATTCGCGTCAACGCTTGGCGGTAGCTCCAAGGCGCCAGTCGTTTTCTGAACTCTTTGTTTCGATTCGGCTTCTTCCCTCGTTTGAGGTTTTTCAGATGTTCCACGCCGATCAGTTTGAGCCGGCCCCACGGAAGCCTCTTGACCGTCTCGCGGATGTATTGATCACGTTCGCGGCGAGCGCGTTGCTTGCCTTGACTGCCGGGCTCTTTTCGGCGAACCTTCTGACACAACTCCTTGATCCGCGTGCCGTACAAGGCACCGTCGCTGTCGGCGAGCAGCTTGTTGTAGCCGACATCAAGACCAAGGCCGTCGCCATCCATCTTGACCGGCAAATCGGGCAGGTCAATCCAGAGGACCGCTTCGTCGCCCTTAACTGCTCGCTGTCAATAACTAACAATTCACACGAAGACCGTAAAGCCGCGAACTGAAACAATGAAATCATAAATGTCATCTCTTGTCAATGCTGGCTTTCATCTCCTTTTAGAGCACGAATCCGCTGGCCTGGGCGTCGTCCACGAACATCTGCACTGTCTCCCGGCTGAATTCCCGTAGATCCTTGCCGAGTAGGCGGAGTTTGCGGATGAATTCTGGGAACAGCGTGATAATTTGGGCCTTCGCGCCGGCGGCTTGAACCACATTGTATGGCTCCCGCGCCGACGCCCAGAGGATTTCAATGGGGCGGCCCCGGGCTTGACGGACGGCGCGTTCGACCAAGGGCAGGCAATCCCGTCCCGTGTCGCTGATGCGCCCGCAAAATAGAGACAGAATAGATGGGGTGGCATCACCCACCGCCTCGCAGGCGGCCTTCACTTGGCCGTCGTCGAAGATGGCCGTCACATTGACTTTCACGCCCGCTTGGCTGAGTGCGCTGATCAACTCCGTGCACCACTCGCCGCGGGTGTTGATGATCGGGATTTTGACGTAGACATTCGCTCCCTGCGAGGCAATCCAAAGAGCCTGTCGTTTCATTTCCGCAAAGTCGTCGGCCAGGACCTCGAAACTGATGGATCGCGGTCCGACCAATGCCGTGGCCTCGAGGATGAACGTCCGGTAGTCCGGAACGCCCGCCTTGCGGGCCAAGCTGGGATTGGTGGTCACGCCGGACACTAAATGGCCGTACCGGTTGCACATTTCCGAAATCAGCACCAAGTCGGCGGTGTCGGCGTAGATTTTGACTAACAGAGGTGTTGCACAATCCATTCGGCGTGTTCCAAGAGGGGATGGTCGAGGGTCACCAGAATTTGATGTTTGCAGCCGGCGCGGATGCCGGCCAGCCGGTCGGATTCGCGGTCGCCGATCATGATCGAATCCGCAAGACAGATTGCATGCTCATAGGCGGCTATATGGATCAGGCCGGGGCGGGGCTTGCGACACCCGCAGTTGTCGCCTGCGTCGTGGTCGCAGACGTAGCAGGCAGTCAGACCGAGATCGCCGATCAACCGCAGGTCGATGGCCAGTTGCTCGTCGTGGCTGGTCAGCCCCCGCGCGATATCCGGCTGGTTGCTGACGCACACCAACAGCCAGCCCGCGGCGCGCAGCAACCGGCACGCCTCTTCCACGCCGGGCAGGATACCCACTTCGGCCAGCGTGCGCGGGCCGCGTGTGGTCGGGCCTTCAGGGAAGGTGCGGACCAGCGTGCCGTCGCGATCGAGGAAGACGGCGCGGGCGAGTTTCATGATCGTTCTCCTCGGTCGCCGCCAGCCTGTAGCCGGTCGATGCGCTCTCGCAGGCCAGCAAGGAGCGTCTTTAGGGCAGACACCTCCTCCTCGTGATCGCACATGTCGCGTATTGCGAACTGACAGCAACCAAAGAGTCCCAGGATCAACCCCATCACATACAGCCAAGGCATCGTGGTCGGCGACAGGTGTCCCACATGCGCAAGCATCGCCCCTAGAATCAGCATGGGCACGCCACCGACGAATCCACAGAGCACAAACAAGACTACCGCATAGCCAATTTTCTTCCACATGGAACACCGCTTTCATCGCCCCGCGTCATTTTGCGCCCCCGAACAAGTCACGTAAAAAATCCGGCATGGAGATATTCGGCTGGTTGTCGTCGTCGCCGCCCCGCAGTTCGTCAGCCGCCTCTTCCATCGCCCCGGCGGAGCCCGCTTCATAGGCGCGGCTCAACGCCAGCCGGAAAGCGGCCACGGAAATCCGCATCCGGTTCTCGCCGTCGGCCAGCGCCGGGTTGGCGTCGATCAGGCGTTTCCAGTAGGCGTTAAAGGTCACTTGCGGCACTCCCAATGCGCTGGCGGCGGGTAATTTTCGGGATGCTCCCCGTCGTAGCCCTCTGGCTCGCGTTTGAACTCGTCGGGCACCCGCAGCAGTCTGTGCAGCGACTCGCGCACGATGGGCAAGTCATCGGGCGAGTAGCAGAAGTGGGAGGCTTCCTCGTCAAAGTCATCGAGGCAAACTTGCGCCAAATCCCAGTTCTCGTCCTCCCACACGACATGCGCCGGGCCGAACCGTAGCGGGTCGTCATCGCCGTCGAGGAGTTCGACGCAGTCGTCGAAAATCTCGCGAATCGGCTTGGGCCAGCCCCAATAACACCAATAGCAGATCATCGGGCGAGGCCCTCCCACTTCGCTTCCGCTACCTTGAGCACCGGATGGCTGGCCAGTAAATGGAGCACGACGCTCTGTAATCCCTCGCTGATGGGCGTCACCAGCTTCTGGTCGACCACGGGGATCAGCACGCAGCAGTCGGCGGCCTTGGCCGCATATCCGCCGTCGCGGCCGATGATCGCCAACACGCTCGCGCCCTCCTCGTAAGCCAGATCCATCGCGTTGACGAGGTTCTGGCTGACGTGGTTTTCCGAATCCCCGCCGCCGACGCTGACTACCAGCAGCGCGTCGCCCTGCCTCAAACTCAGGCTCAGATAGCCGATGTAGGACGAATCCCAACCCTCGTCATTGCTCCGCGCCGTGAGTTCGGGCACGTTGTCGGACACACAGAAAGCGTCGATGCGGCACAACTTCCGAAAGTCTGCGGCCGCGTGCGAACAGTGCCCGGCGCCCCCGCCGTTGCCCACCAGCCATAAGCGGCCGCCAAACTCGCGCAGGGTGGCCAGGCGCTGCGCCATGGCGTCGATGGCGTCCGTGTCCAGGTGCCGCAATGCCCGTTCGGTCTTGTCCAGGAATGAGTCCGCAAACGAGTCGGCCGGATCATACTCAGCCGCCTCTTCGCGGGCGGCTGCCAGGTTCAGTTCGTCATCGGTCATGTCAACACCTCGACCCCACTGTCCACAAACCGAAACGGCGTATGAGTCAACCCCGCGCCGGTCAATACGTCGATCAACTGCAAGCGGTCGGCTGGTTGGCAGACCACTAATAGATAGCCTCCGCCCCCTGCTCCACTATTTTTGATCCCTTCAGCCCCGTGCGTCAAGGCCAATTCCACCCAGGCGTCGATCTGCGGCGTCGTCACCGCTTCGCATGTCGCCCGTTTGTATTCCCAGTGCTTGCGAGTGAACTCGCCAAACCGTCGGCCATCGTTCAAGAACAGGTCCTCGTAAATGTCGTGGCCGAGGCGCTGAATCGTCCTCATCGCCTCATGGCTGACCAGCCTGGTCGACAGCTCGCGGGCTTGCTGAACGAGCACGGCGCCCGCGTCCCGCTGGATGCCGGTGTGCATCAACAGAAGCCGGTCGGCAAAGTCGCAGGGCAGGTCGAACGGCTGCACGCGCAACCGTCCCTCCGTGTCGATCTCCATCAGCACGCACCCGCCGTAAGCGGCTACTACGGCATCCTGGTACCCGATCGGTTTGCCGAGCGTATACCTCTCGATGTTGTAAGCCGCCTGCGCCAGTTCATAGCCCTGTAATTCGGGCCAGCGGGCCTTCAACAGCCCGACCATCAGCGCGCCGGACCCGCCCATCCCCGAACCCGACGGCACGTCGCTGGTGATCTTCACGAAATCTCGCTCGGTCCAGCCTGCGGCCAGTGCGTAGGGGTGTTGAGGGTTGTTTGGCAACACCATGCGATTGTTCGGTTGCACCGCGACCGTCAGGTACTTGTCGATGCACGCCGACAGGCAGCAGCCGCCGTGGGTGCGAAAATAACCGGGGCAGTCAGTGGCGCCCCCGGCCAGGCAAATGCGCAAGGGGGTGCGAACGGTAATGGCACTCACGGGGCTTGCTCCTTGGGTTCAAACCAGACGGCATCGGGTCCGCAGCCGTCAAACTTACGTTGGTGGTCTGCAAAGTCATCGTATTGGCCCGTGATGGGATCTGGCTTCCCGCGAGGGCAACGACATCTTGAAAACAGCGCGAGCCGCTCCGCAATGCGTGGATTGTCGGCATCACCGTGGCGACGCAGACGGCAGCCAACGCACAGACACTTCATCCGCCACCGTCGCGCGAAACACGCCCACACATCGGTCTCAGCGCCGCACTGGTGGCACTTTACTCGGCTGAGACACGCAAAGAATTCCATCGCGATCAGGTAGAGGAACACAACTATGGCAATCCAAGACACGATCCACGTACAAGCCCCGCTTGACATTGGTTACTCCTCGTGCTCGTCCTCGACGGCGGCGGCAGCTTCCAGCGATTCGCGCGCGCGGTAGGCCCAGGGCAGGGATAAGTTTTCCGGCACGCAGAAGTGACAGGCCGGAATCCGCTTGCCATCGGCCTTTCGGATCACCACGACATCGGCCACGCGATGGCAGAACGTGCAGGGACAGGATGGTCTGGACATGATGATGGCCTCTAGGGTGCTTCTTCAGGAGCGGCTACTTTCGCCGCGTCTTTTTCGATGTTGGCCCGTATCTGCCGGCGCAACGCCATCTCTTGACCGTGGCGATACCAGAACACGCCGAGCAACAGCGCCGCAACAAACCACAGATTCATGATCGCTGCACAGTTCACCACTTGCGCGCCCTCACCTCGTCCGGTATCTGCTTGGCCAGTTCGCAGTAGCCCTCGGGTAGCTCGATCTGGAACCTCGCCGGATCGTCTTTGGGCATGGCCCCGATCTTCGTCATGTACGCCAGTCCCGGACCCATCTCGGAGCCGTGCCAGGAACCGCTGGCGGCCCGCGAGTACACGTAACTGGGCAGCGGGTGCTGTTCGGTCAGCGTGTCCTGAGACGGCCCGAACCGCTTGAACATGGCGACCGCCCATTCAGTGTCCTCCCCGTTGCCGTGGCCTTCCTGGTGGCCACCGACCGCCAGATAGGCGTCCCGTCGGTAACTCCACTGCGCGCCGTAACAGCAGTCCAGTTGGTGCCGGGGCGTGCACGGGTCGCGCCCGCCTTTGAGTTGCCGCCGAATCGGCTCGCCAAACACCCAATGTCTCGACAGCACGCCTAGCGACTCCCATTCGAGAGCCTGCCGCGGCTGCGCCCAGTCGCTCTTTGCGAGTGCGGCCACAGCGGCGGACAGGTGCCAGGGGAAGTACCAGTCGTCGTCGTCGAAAACAGCCACCAGTTCGCTCGCGACCAGCTCGCGCACCATGTAATTGCGTTTGGCGGCTACGGACGGCATCCGCTGCGTGGTGCAGATCATTCGCCAGCCGGGGCCGCTCAGTTCTCGGTCGCCGAAAATGCCGGAATCCTCCAGGATTAGCATTTCCTGGGCGGGATAGTCCTGGGCCTGGAACATGGCTAGGGCTTGGCCGAGCAATTTCGGTCGATTGTAGGACGCGCAGAGACATGTGATTTTCACCACGGCCTCCGTTTCGTCTCGCCCGGTCGAGGAATCGCCAGATAGTCGCGGTCGTCCCAGCCGACCATGAATTCGCCTTGGGCCGGCGCGTGCGAAGCGACCTCCCAGGCGTCGGCAAACATGGTCGGCCCCCGCAGCCGTTGGTACAGGTGGCTGATGCGGTAGTTGGTTTGCGGCTGCCCATAAATCACAAACGGTTCGGGGAACTCGGGGCAGAGCGTGTTGCCCGACGGCCCGTACACGGCGGTCAGGTGGTCGCGCACCGGGTTGTCCTCTTCGCCCGCAATCGGGTAACCACGCATGCGTTCGAACGTCTCGCGCCGATAGCTCCACCCGCTGTGATAGTCCACGTAGTTCGGACGCGCCCGGCCAAACGTCTCTTGACGAACCAACGATTGGCCATCCGGTGTCCACTCGTAGACTTCTCGCGGCTGCGCCCACCGGTGTTTTCCCAACGCGTGCGCCGTGGCCGCCAGCGCCCAAGGGAACAGGAAATCGTCATCGTCGCACACGAGGTAGCCGTCCACGTCGGGGCTGGCCAGCGCCGCGCAGGCGTTGCGCTTGCTCCCCAAGCTCTGGAATCGTCTGTCGATCGACACCACGCGCCAGCGGTCGCCCAGAGGCTGTGTTGGATAATCGCCCGCGTCGTCCAGGACGATCATCTCCCGGTCCTCGTGCGTCTGCCGCTGAAAGCACTCGATCAGCCGGCCGAGCAAAGCTGGGCGTCGCCAGGTGATGGTCAAGAGCGCCAGTTTCATGGGGAATCGCGCCTCCAGTGTTCCGTTTCCTCAAACACACCCGGCCATGATTCGGTAGCGACCCGGTTGTCGACAATGCAGAACGTCAGCACGCCGAGCAACACCAGAAACCGCACGACTCGGAAAAACTGCATCATAGGGCTCGCCCCGGAAATCGCTTCTTGATCCACGCCAAAAACGCGGCCTCGCCTTTGCCGTGCCACCAGTCCATAAAGATCTCCGCGTCCTCATCGGCCAAAAACGACAGCAGTACTTCGTGTTTGTGAACCTCACGCCTGAATTCCTTGGGGAACTCCGGCAGGCAGTCGCGGATGTTCATAGTATTCGTCCCTGACCCAGTGAGCGCCCAGGTTATCGCGAGTCATTGCTAGTAGCCGGTCACCGCTGGTTGGCTGCACGAGCGGCCCTAGCCACGAATTGACCATAACCACATGATCATTCTCTGGATATATGAAGAGGGAATGTCCATTCACAATCGGGTGCAGGATCTGTAAGATGCCGCCCCGCGATAATACCTCGCCAGGAATCGTCGTGGGCTTTAGTGCCGCCCCAAAATACTCCACGACTCGTGCGCAGTAGATTGTCGCACCGGTTCGACAACAGGCGATATCCTTGGCTCGTTCCAGGTCCGGGAGGGGCCTGCCACAGTAGATCTGAAAGTTGGCAACAGCGTAGACAAAACAGCACGAGTCGTGGCCCTGAGCGATGAATTCCATTACGTCGTCCTCCTCGTACACCAGATCATTCCCGAGTTGGGCAACAACTCCAACTCGACCTTGTGCGTGTCAGAGAATCCGTAGCACCAATCCAAGCACGCGCGGATCACGTGTCCATGGGTGCCCAGCAGGGCCGGCGCAAGCCGGTCGACAGCCGGGATCTCCCGCGCTCGGGCGGCAAAGAAGTGCAATTCGGCCGTCCAGTAGGCGGCGCCGCGCAGTACGGCGTTGCTGGCCGGGTCGTCAAACAGGCATTCCTCGCCCCCTTCGCAGTCAATCTTGACCACATAGGGACCGTCAGACGGATACCGGACGGCCAACTCAGCGAGGCTAATCGCCGGGCACGCGGCAGGCTGCAGGTCGCTGCGGATCTGTCCCTCGGGGTAGCCCACGCTGTCGCTGACGTACCCGTGGCCGCCCGGATTGCTGTCGCCGCCGATGGCGGGCACCCAGTAGACATGACCGCGGCCCAGCGCGGCGTTGACCGGCGTCGCGTGGCCCAGCGCGGCCGCGACGTCGCAGAGCACCGCGAAGTTGCTGGGATGCGGCTCGACGCACACTAGGCGGGCGTCCGCCCACAGGTGCCGGGCCCAGGCCGCAAAGCAGCCTAGGTTGGCGCCGATGTCGTACACGGTCGTCGGTCGCGTCGACACGGTGGCTATCCAGCGGCGCAGCCGGTAGGTGTCGTCGATGCAGATCTCTTGGTACAGATTCGGACTCCAGCGGGCGTCCTTATACTTCATGTCCACTTCCCCGTGATAGAGTCCCGCGTCAGCGGTCTGCGCATTACCGCGTGCGCAACGTCCTGCCCTCGATCCAGGCGACTGCAGATCGTTTTATGGTTAAGCCCGACGCGTCTCGCGAGCTCGGTGACGCACATAGTCTCCCCGTGATATTCGACGAGTCGGTTGGTTCTCTTGTTGTGGCAGTTTTGCATGCGCGTCACAAATCGACAATTGCTCGGTGAGTAACCATCAAGGTTGTTGCGTCGGTCTATGTCAAGTCCTGGTTGCCAGCCGCTGGAGAGTGCCCAGTCAAAAAACGCCGAGAAATTCTGCATCCACTCGTCGCACACTGCAATGTTCAGAGAGTTGTAACTTGCGTACACGGGGTGCGAAGGATGGGAGCACCGATACTTCATGATTTGCCATATTCCGTAAAGCGGGTGCTTGCACAGCGAGTGCTTGGTGGATCGCTTTATGGTGACCTCACGCCTAACGCACCCGCAGGATACCGATAGGCCGCGAACGAGATTGGCCAGTCGCACCTCCCGCAGCGTCTCGTCTTTGCAATGGCATCTGCAAAGTACGCGCCGGATTGGGTAGCCATGCCGGTTCCTAGCGGGCTCGGCTTGGCCGATCACTTCCCATCGACCAAAGCGATCTCCACGACTAACGCTGGTCTTATTTGGCATTGGTCACAGTACCTCGAAAAGTTTCGACGGAGTCGCTGCCAGTACGTCGGCGATTATTTGTACCTCGAGCCCAAGAGCCTGCACGGCGGCTATGGTCTGCGATTTATTTGGCCACTCCGCTGGATTGTGCGGCGGACGTGGAGGTTTCTCAAACATCCCATAGTTATCGATCAGCACGACGTCTTGCGTCACGTTTCGCTCGCGTTGCAGGATTGCGAGTTCTTCCAGTAACGGGCATTCGGCGGCAATCTTTGGACCGCATGGCCAGTGGGAGTCGATGTAGAATAAGGTCGGTGCGTCCAGTGCGCGGATAATCGCGGGCAGGTGCTCGACAGTACTCCCCTGCAATCGCCTAGCGTTCTTGGCCTGCTTCAATTCGGCCACCTGATGGCTGAACACGTCGGGCACTAACTCCACGGACCACACGCGTTGGAAATGATCGCAGGCAATCGCCGATGTGTGGCCGTAGCCGGCGCCGAGTTCCACGAAGTTCTTCAAGTACCAGCGGTTGCGGCAACTGATTACCAGCCACCAAGGCATTTGCGTGCCGATCAGGTCGTAGTGAGCGGGAACGGGCATGTTAGGATCCTTTCGGGGCAACGCTCAGCAGTAGGGCCGCCTCGGCCGACGGCGCGACAGTTTCCGCCGCCGTCATCGCCCGCATGCGGAACTCGATTTCATCAGCCAACACGGGGCCGGTGAACGCACCCGCGTACTGCGGGTGAGCACACACGGCTTGGCGCATCAAGCGAATCGCGTCTGCAAGCCATTGTGACGTTACAGGTTCAGCCATGTCCATCTCTCCGGTTCGTCGTAAACGTACAGGTTCGGATAATCACGCTGCCCAGCCGCCGGCGCGCCCCGGAGGTCCTTGCCGTACCACCAGTGCGTCCCCTCACGAATCGGGCACACGATGCGCTCGGCCCGCCCCAAGAATCCAGCCCACCACGAGTAGGTACTCTGCGGCATAATCAGCCACCGGGCGGACGCCAGGGCCAGGAAGTCCGTATCCCACCGGCCGCCCAGGATGTCTACGGGCAACCCCAGCGTCTTCAGTCGGTCCATGAATGGGTCGCGCGGATCGTCGGTGGCCACGATCAGCCGCCGGGCTTCAGGGAACTCCTTCAGGCACGCGGCGTAGTCGTCCAGGGTGGCGGCCAGGCAGTGGCGCTCGGGCTGGTTGGGATTGTCCACGCCAGGTACGTAGTCGGTGCGCCGCACGTGCATGTACACCGCCGTCGGATCGGTCTCCACGTAAGGTACTCGCAAGCGTAGCCAGTCATGGCGTATCTGCTCCTTGTACGGCTGGAGCAGTTCGTAGCGCTGGGCGTAGCAGTGCAATACGTTGACTTGCCGCACTGATTCGTCGATACCGGACAGGTCGCACCAGTGGTCGAATTGCAGCGTCAGTTTGCGGCCGGTGCTGCGCGGCGTGCCCGCACTGGGATCCAAGACAATCATCGGCGCGCTACTCCACGTCAACGGGCAGCCCGATTTCGTCAGCCAGCCGCTGGGCGGATGGAACGGCAACCCAGTGCGGGCGGCCAACACTTTACAAAAGGCCGCCGAACAGAATTGATTACCGAGTTGGCCAACGTAGCGTTGGAGGCGAATCATTTTAGGTATCCGTACCAAGCCAGCGGCTCGCGCAATAGGTCGGTCAGCAACGGCCAGTCCTCGCGGGCGACAAACCTCCGCCAGGTGCCCGGCTTGCCCTCGTGGACGTGGTGGGGCACCAACAGCCGACTCGCATCCGGCTCGGTCAACTGGTCGGCCACGCGCCGGTTGGCGTCCATCTGGAACAGTCGCACCGCCCGGCGGATGGCCGGATAGTCTGGGGACCCCGTTCCGCAAAACCGCAACAGGCTGGCAAACCACAATTTCGGGATCCGCCGCACCTGCTCGTACATGCCGACGGTCAGACACCCGTGACGCAAACTGTACTGGTGCAGCGCCCAGAGGTTCTCCTGAAAGATCCCGACGTGCAGAAACAAGTCGGGCCGGTCCATGCGCGTCCTCTGGGGATGCCACACGCGCCACTGGCTGACCACGCAATCGCGGAAGTCCCGCACGGTGGCCACCACGGGCATGTCGTTGGGCAGCAGTAGATACCGATGAGTCTTCAGCACGCCGTCGCCCAGCAGTCGGCCGAGTACCTGCCAGGCCCATGAGGAGCCCGAGCGCTGCACGCCAAACACCACGGCGCGGACCCGCGACAGGTCCACGTCGGTCAGGCAATCGCAGTGCTGGTTGGCCAGGTAGTCGGACATGCGCGCTTATCCCTCGCCGTCGGCGGCGGCGATCCCGAACACTGCCTCTCTGGGCACGACCGTTACGTTGCCGATTAGTACTTGGCGCCACGCTCGCTTTGTCAGGGGATGCGGTTCAAGTCGTCCATCGGGGGTTGTCGCCCAGCGCTCCACGTAGCCGTTTTTGCCGGACGCAAACCGGTACAGTTTGCCGTTCATGCACTCGCCGTTCAGGTACACCAAGGGCGAGTCCCGTCCGCTCGGCAAGTGACCGCCCGGAAAACGTGGATCGTTGGTCATGGGCTGATGCTGCCAATCGTAGTAATAGGAGGGACTCACCTCCAGCTGACTGACTGCCGCTTCCGCTTTTTGCGCGACTGCTTCTGCGGCTCGGCAACGGCAGATAAGTATGCCGATCAGGGCCGCGCAGCAAGCCACAAACAAGCTCAATAGGACAGGAGATATTACCATCTGCGATTGCTCCCGCGCAATGCGTTAAGTACAGTAATGCGTTAGGTGCGCGCCTTGCAACGCTGGGCAATGATGTTCTGGGCGATAATCAAGCCATTGCGTTGCGCCGATTCGTCCGGCTCGTTGATCGCCCCTAGACGAATCCAGCGGTTGATCTCTGTCCAGAGAAATGCTCGCTCTAGTTGTCTACCGACGGACACGCCCGCCTGAAAAGCGTCCGTAATGGCGGCATCATGCACCAAGATTGGCTCCAGGTGCTCTACTTGGTCCAAGTTCGGTGGGGGTTGTTCTGTCATGTTGCCCTCGTGTAGATGATGTTGAATTTTGTCCGCTTGTATTCTCGGTACCCCGCGTCGGTTAGCAAGTGCGCCCACTCGCCCGACACGTCGGCGCCCACGGCAGTCGGGTTGTACTCGACGTGCTCCACGCTGACCACGCGGGGCCGGAACGTGGCCCACGGCCAGCCGGCGAGCACGAACCGCTCGGCGCCCTCGACGTCGACGCTCACGTAGTCAGCGCGTGCCGCCTGTGGATAGCGTTCCAGCAGCGTGCTGAGGGTCACGCACGGGACCAGCAGTTTGCCCCACTCTTGAATGTTCCACGTCGGAATGGCTGACGAGCAACTGCTGGCCAGCCGCAGGAGCACCAGCCCGTCGTAGTCCATGACCGCCAGCGGGGCCACCGCGTCGCCCGGCCGCTGCAGGCACAGGGCGGGCACCGCCCACGGCCGGGGTTCGACCAGCAGGCCCCGCCAGCCGCGCTGGTACAGCGCCCACGTATTCGAGCACTCCCGCGGTTCGCTGGCCCCAATGTCCAGGTAGCTGCCGACCGTAGCGGGCAGCAGTTCGGCCAGGATCGCGTCCTCGCCGTCCTGCGTGCCGGGCGCGCCGCAGCGCGGGTCGAACACCTCGACGGAATGGCGGATCGAGTAGAACAGGTCCAGGGCCGCCCGCATCGCCGTGTCAACTTGGGCCGGGTCAGGAATGGGCTGGCGGCGCAGCTCCCCGGTCACCAGCGACGACACGCGCGGCCCGGCGCCGTCTTCGCGCAGCGGTTCCAGGTACTTATGGACCGTGCGCGCCACGTCCACCGCTTCGCGGATGCGTTGCCAGCCGTCGATGGTCGCCTGTAGTTCGGGGATCACGGAGTTCATCAGAGTTTTCGATTCTTAAACAGGTGGTTGAATCCGCCGTACTCTTGCACGTAGGCGAACCCCAGTTGCCGCAGCGCCCTCTGGAGGTCGCGGAGTTTCGCCATGCCGCGGTACAGCGGCCGGGGATCGCATTCGAGGTACGCGTAGCGCGTCCGTTTCAGTGTTTGCGGGCCGCCGCGGACAACCAGTAGCTCGCTTCCCTGGACGTCGATCCACAGGAAGTCGATCCGCGTCGTCTCGGCCGGCAAATGCTCAGCCGCCCAGGCGTCCAACGTCGTGGTGGGCACGGTGATCGGCGGCAAGAAGCTCAGCCATTGGCTATAGCGCGTGTGCCGGTGGTTGGGCAACAGCGATCCGCTCTTGTCCCAGTGCTCGCCATAGTCTTTCCAGCACTCGTCGGGCGGCCGTCCGTCGCTCTGATGAAACTCGGCGGTGCCGATCTTGTCGGACAACGCGACTTCGTAGAGGTGCACTGTGCTGGGTAGGTTGCGGGCCTTGAACTTGGCGATCGCGCGCGGGTCCGGCTCGAAGCAGTGGTAGACGGCCTCGGGCATGGCCGCCAAGAACTCGACGGTCGAGTCCGCCTCGTTGGCTCCGATCTCCAGGATCAGCCCGTGGTCGTCTCCGATTAGGTCGCGCATGTCGCGGACAGTAAAGTCGTTCATCGTCCTCGCACGAACTAAGGGTTGCAGGGGAGCGGGGGATCAAGTTTTTTGGCAGTGGCAGGTGTCTCGGCCACCGCCCCCTGAACCATGTCGTTCTTTACTTGCTGCTCGATCCACTCATACGTCTTGGCCAAGCCGTCTCGTAGGCTTACCGAGGGCGTCCATCCGTACCGACGCTGAAACTCGGTGTTATCGGAATTTCTGCCTGCAACGCCCTTGGGTGCGTCGAGTTTGTAGGACCGCTCTAACTTGATGCCTGCGATTTCTTCCACGTAATCCACGAGCCGGTTGATCGTCACCATCTCGGCGGAGCCGAGGTTGACCGGCGCTGGATTGTCGCCGCGCATGATGTCCAGGATGCCCTGGATGCAGTCGTGAACGTAACAGAATGATCGTGTCGCCGTACCGTCACCCCAGATCTCGATTTGGTGGTTGTCTGTCAGTACGGCCGTCGCAACCTTGCGGCAGATCGCCGCCGGTGCCTTCTCGCGACCGTCGCACCAGGACCCGCAATTGCCAGACCACATCGGCTTACCGTTTCTGCGAACCATCATAATGTGATTCGGAACAGTTACATCGTAGACCATCCCATCGTATTGCTCAATAGTACGAGAATTTCTCGCTGTATCCAGTCGCGTCTGCGGAGATAAATGCACTCGATAGATCACGCCTTTTTCGCTTGACTCTTTTCCGATCCATGCCCTGATGCCGATCTTCAGCGACAACTCCATTACATCGTCAGCAAGCTGTCGCGAGGCAGTGCTGTACCGGCCACCGTCCGCGTCTCCGTCGCCCGCCATGAGGGCATCAAACAATACCTTGAGCCGTGACGGTGGCAGCGACAGATACTCGCGAGGGATAATTTTTCCTTTCGCGCCGACACCAAACTGTTGAACTGCGGCATAAAGCTGCTTTGAAGAGATGATCACATTTACATTGCCACCATTGCTGTGATGAAAGCCGATGGCACTCACGGCCGTAATAATCTCTTCTCGATTGTCGTCGTCGTGCTGAGTAATGCAAACCGTGTGATTGGATGGTGTGACCCACGACGACCCTTCGCTGATGTACCAGCCAACAAAACGAAGCCAGTCATCCATGTCGACTATTTTTTCGTCGCCGCCCATCCCTCCCATTGAGCGACCATCGGACATTCTCGCTTCGGCAATTACATAATCCGGCCTGTCTTCACCTTGCCAGTTCACGTGACAACTGAAATACAAGCACAGTCTGTTCCATTTAGAATCCTTCACGGCGCCGCGCTTAAAATTAGTCACGACGCGAGCACCACCAGGACCTGTCGTGACTGTGGCATAGTAAATTGCATGATCTGGTGTCACAAGCAAATCGGCCGCACGGTGCTTCACTCGATACATATCGCCGGAGTAGTGATATGCCTGCCTTTCGACTGGCTGGTGATATTCCATAAGGCCAGAATCTAGATTGAGCGTTGCGATTTCGTCCTGCTCGGCGAGGTCGGCAAATAATTTCCAACCGGACTTTGTGAGCACCTCTGTCGTATCGTCAAAGCACGGGCCGTAGACGTTGTGGAAGCGGGCTACGCGCGTACGCAACCCTCGATCTTCGCGAGCGTACTGGCAGAGCCATTCCGCGTAGAGTTTCTCTTGCCCATACCCCAGTTCTGCCGCTGAACCGCCGTTGAAGTACGCGTCAGCTTCGCAAAGGGCCGTGACGTTGGGATCTCGTTGCCGGTCCGCATGATACACGCACGCGCTGCTGGAGTAGAAGAACCGCTCGACTCCGTGTTCAATGGCAGCCTGAAGCATGTGCGCGGAGATCAGGACGTTCATGGCGCACTCGTAGCGGTGCGTCTCGATGTGGCCGATGCCGCCCATAGACGCAGCGAGATTGTAGACTTCGTGGACGCCCGCGCACGCGTACATACACGCGTCCAGCTTGCTCAGGTCACAGCGGTCGATGTTCTGCGCGTCCGGCCAAGTCTGCCACCAGTCTGCCAACGGCTTGATGTCCGCCGCGCGCACGCTGTACCCTTCGTCCAGCAGCCGCCGTACCAAGTGCCCCGCGATGAAGCCTCCCCCCCCGGCGACAAGTACGTTTTTACTCATGTGTGCCTCTTTTGTCCGATGACTATTCCTGGTTCCTGCTCTTCAGGTTCATGTTCTTCAGCCTCGCCACCACCGCGTCCCGGTCGCAGGCCGTCAAGTACAGGGCCTCGTCGCGCGTCATCCCCGCCGCCTCGTCGCGCTGGATCGAGCGGATGTTGCTGTCCACCAGCCAATCGCGGAATTCGGTCAGCACGGGCCCGAATTTGCGGACCAGCGGCAACGCGCCCTCCAAGGCCGCGTCCACGAGGGGCGCGAACCGCGACAGTCCCGTGCATAGGTCGATGAGTTCGGCGATCTGTTCTTCATCGAGCGCGTCCAGTTCGAGCGTGTCCAGTTTCATCATGCGGGCTCCTTGGGAAGACAGTAACGGTCGGAGTTAATAGGGCTGGCATTTGGCGACGACGGCACGATGCGCTCATGGGTGGCACTCAAGCGTTTCTCAATGTATTGCTCCATGCACTCACAGCAGCACGCCAGTTCGTACTCGTCGGTGACGCTCCCGTGCTCCTCCGCCGACGGCCCGCTGCGCGGCCGCTCGTCGCGTTCGACGCGTCCGCAGTTCTGGCACTTGAAAACGGCAGTGTACGTGGCGGGCGCCAGCGTTCTCTGGAATGGAAACAAAATCAGGTTCTCCGCAGTAACTCGACGAGCCGGTCGAGCTGTTCGTCGGTATACCGGTTGCGCAGGGCCAGCACTTCGTTGGCCAACCGCGACTGGTCGCGCGCCGCCACCGCCACGGGGTCGGGTGGCTGCTGCGCGGGCCGTTCGCAACCGGGCCGGCCGCAGTAGGGGGTTCGGCTTGTGGGGTCGCATTTACACATAATCTTTCTCCAAATACCCCGCCCCGACCACTTTCAGGCACACGCGGCCCACGGCCTGATCCCAGCGTTCGACGACGGGCCGCACCACGCAACCCTCGCGGATGTGCCCGGCGCCGACGATCAGGCTCGGACCCTCGGCCAATTCGCAGGCTTTGTCAAACGAGTAGGGGCCGACGTACAACAGGGGCACCAGCGGCACATCGGCATCCCCGACGATCTGTCGAAACTCGCCGCCGGCCACCCATTGTCGATCGTCGGGCGTCAGCAGGTCGAAGGCCGCGAACCGCACTTGGCCTTTCTTGCACCCGTAGCGAAAACTCTGCACGTCGCCGTACACCTCGCCGTACACCACGTAGCCGGGATGCGCCCGGCAGAACGCCTCTAAGCTCGGCGTGTTGGCCAGCGCCCGCCACCACAGGTTGCGGTCGTCGGGCCGCTTCCACTCGGTGCGCGATCCGCAGTACAGGCGGCCGTCGATACAGGAACAGCGGGCCAAGCTTCCGTGCAACTTTTCGGTGATGAACACTTGCTCGCCCTCCTGAAACAGGGCGTTCTGCGTAGGATCGAATTTTATCTTGTGGGTCACGTTCATGGTTTCGCCACTTGTAGTTTCGCAGGCCGTACAGCCGCGACTTAGGTGACCGCTGGTGTGACCTTGGTCCCGCATTTCGTGCGCAGCCAGGCGATCGCCGACGCGACCTCCAGGCCGTTCTCAATCGCCACATCCTCGTCGGCGGCGTTACGAATCCACGACAATCCCTGTTCCGGGGTCATGCGATCTAGTTTGGCCAGCACGCCCGTATGAGACAGACGGTTGGCGAACAGCGCTGCGTGGCCCTCCCGCCAGCCATGTATCAGCGCTATTTCCTTGACGGCCGCGGCGGTCAGCGGCACACTGCTCTGGCCCAGCGTCCAGCGGCGGCGGTCGTCGATTGGTTCACTCGTCGATGTTGTCATCGGTCTTCTCGTCTTCAGCTCGGAAGCTCACGGCGCACGCCCCGCAGGTCACCCGTTGCGGCGCGGTCACGAAGGTCACGGCCCGCACGTCGGCGATGGCCAGCCCGCGGCGCATGGCCAACCGGTTCATGCGGCAGCCGATCCGCCGCCGCTCGTCGGGCGTGAGCTCGACGGGCACCGGCAGGTCGTAGTTCAGCCACCCGCAGTCCGGACACGTCCAGTGATAGGCGGGGGACAGGTGCACGACGGCGTTCATGTTCGGTTTACAACAACCAGGGCGGCTCCACGGGCGAGCCGCGAAACGCGAGCCAACGCATCAGCCACACGACCCCGAGCGCACCGGCGATCGCGATGGCCTGACTCGTCAGCCAATAGGCGGTCGCGGTCGCGATCAGCCAGACATAGCCACGCGCGCGGTCTTGAGTCACTTTGGGCCTCCGTGGTCTCTCAGGACACGGTCGAGAACGGGCGACGGCGGTTCTTCCAGGAGCATCCGCGTTGCGCCATGCGGCGGCGCCGTGCTGCCGCCCTTGATTGGCGGCGCTAACTCGACCGGGATGGCCTCTAAGTCTTTCTCGGTCATCGCCACTCCGGCGTCAAGCAGCCACGCGCATTTCGCTTTGTCGCAGAATTCGCGCACCGCGCGGACGGGCACGAACCAGTGAAAGCTGTCGCCTCCCCCACCTCCCAAGCCCAGGGTAATCATGCCAATCCACTCTCCGGTGCTGCGCAGGCAAACCATGCCACCAGACGACCCGCCGAGTGCCGCCGTGTCCGTTTGATCGAACACCCCGTTATCCGAGCCGCCGAAATCCGGGATGCGCACGCCGGTGCGGGAGATAATGCCCGATGTTAACGTGGCCGTTCCGCCTGTGTCCTGCCCGCCGGGCGAACCGCAGTGCAGGATCTCCGTTCCGGCCTGCGGAATTTCCTGCCCCTTGTAGAACTCGGCGGAACTCTTGAGCGTCGCTTGCGCCCGCACTCGCAACACGGCGATGTCCCGCGAGTAATCGACGCACAGGACCCGCGCGTCCAGTCGCGTATCGCCCACCGTCCGCGAGCCGTCGGTGGTCGCAACCTCCTGGACGATCTGCGCGTCCCGGTAGGTGACGTGCTGCTTTTTGTCGCCCGCCACAATCGTTTCCTGAACGCTCCGCAGTCCGTCGATGACGTGGGCCGCGGTCACGACGAACGCGGTGTCCACGTTCTCCACCTTGCGCAACACGACCGTGCCTGAGCCCTGGGCTCCGCCGTAGCCGGTCGTGGCCTTTATGTTCACGCTCGTGGCTTGCAGGCGCGGGCCCACCGGTCCCGTGGCCGCTGCCGGCGCATCTGCCGCGTGGCAACAATCGCTACAACTCCGGACCGACACAGTCGCACACAACAAGAGGATCGCTACACTCCAACCACTTCGCTTTCGCACTGCACGTTCTCCTTGGAAAAGAATATCTGCCCCAGAACTACACTATGGCCACCAGGCACTGCGACGCCGTGTCCAGCCTCAACTCCACGGCAGCGGGCAACGACGTGCCGTGAAACCTGCCAGCCGCGACAGCCGCCGATGCGACCTCCAACTCCGTTTGTTGCTGCCGCACGGCCACCCAGTCTTCTACCCCGCGCCGCGCCTCCGCATCGCCCTCGGGATAGAACCAGACTTCGCAGTCCCCATCGGGACGGTCGGGCACCCACGTACAGCCGGGCCAGAACAACGACGGGTGGCCGAGGGCTGCCACGGGGTCGATCCATTGCTTGCCTACATCCTTCTCCGAGGTGTTCAGCGCGGGCCAATCCAGCACGGTCCACACTTCCGGGGACCGATAAGGGAGGTGGCTCAATTCCGCGCAGTGCGCCTCGGGCCAGAATTCCAGGCCCATTAGGTACGGGTATTGGACGCGCACGGCCATCACGTAGCCTAATGTGCGCGGCCTGGGTTCGTCTGTCCCCGGCGCTGGCGTGTTGCGGTCGGTGATGGGGATGTATGCCTTGCGCTCTTGGCAGCGCTGATTGATGGTCCTCGCCATGCGGTCCAGGGCGGCTCGATCAACAGATCGCAACTGTGAATTAGCAGCGCGGCCGACGTGAACGCCGAACAGCGGCACTTCCCGCGACGTACCCGATGCCCTGCTCAATCGGATTGTCGAATCGCTGCTGGCAACGGGTCGCGCGGCAAGCGATGGCGTGGCGCAAGCGGCAGCCGCAGCGCCCGTGGCCTGAAGGAAGAAACGGCGGGTAATCATGAGGCTGGCTCCAACTTCGTAGTGTCTGCGGATTGCTCGCGAACCTGAAAAAAGACACACGGTCGTCCTGGTTTTCGCACGTCGGCGCACCACGGCATGTCTTGCTCGCCGGTCACTGGACATGTTTGCACTCGCTTGGGATGGCCGCACCGACACGTGTCAAGGGACACGTAATCGTCCGTGTGCATAAACTGGCAGTCGGCACATGGTTTGATGAACGCTCGCATGGCTTGTCCGATGCTATCGAGTGTGGATAGGTCGCAATCCGCCAAGTCGCCCGCATCCGCTAACGATTCAGCGTCTGGCAAGGCATCCCACGTACCCGGTAGTTCGACGCTAAACCGGTGGGCGTCTTCACCAGGAAAGACCGGAACAAAAATGGGCTGCGGAAAACCAACTTGCTGAGCCTGTTGTGCAGCCCGCCTTATCACCTGTTCTGCCGCTTGGCCGCCCTGCGGATACTTCCAGATGCTAAACGGAAACTCATTGCTCATGTCAGTGTCTCGTCTGCGTTCACGAGCGGCAATGCCGCAATCTCCACGGCCGACACTTCCGCCAGATGTCCACACCCGATTCCGTGCCATAATTCGCACCACTGCCGCCAGATCAGGTCCGGGCGCGCTAGGTGCGTTTCCAGGGCCTCCCGAGCGTTCTTCGCCAACTCCAACCGCAGCCCCTCATCACGCTCCAATCGGCACAGGGCGGCCACCACGTCGCTGTAATTCGTGCACAGCAGCCCCGTATACTCATGTTCGATCATCTCCAGCCAGCCCCAGCGGCGTTCGGCGACCACGGGCACGCCCAGCGCCATGGCCTCCAGGCCCACCCGCGGCCAGTTCTCCCGATCTCCGCCGTTGACGTTGACCAACGCGTGGAGTTGGCGGTAAAAGTCGATGGTCGGGATATGCCCCGGCGGCAGCGGCTTGGCCCATTTCGGGCGCTGGCCGAGCCGGCGTTTGATCGCGTCGTCCACGCCCATGAACAGCCCCTGGATGTTCGGCACCTTGGCCAGGTGGTCGTACATCGAGGACCACCATTTCATGCGCGCCGCCCGCGCCAGCTTGCCGACGACAAAGGGGCTGTTCGGTTCGCGGCTCTGGAACTGCCACTCCCAACCGCCGTCCGCCAGCCAGAACGCCCCGCGCACTAGGTAGCCACGCTCGTCATCGTCGGTGTACCCGAAGCGGTGCAATGACGGCGCGATGGCCTGCATCTGGTATTGGGACTGGAACATGAACGCGTCGGGTAGCCCGAACTGCTTCCACGTCCGGCCTTCGTCCTTGTGCAACTGGGTCATGCAGTTGCACCATACGAGCGGCGCCCCGGCCTTGCGCAGCCATTGCACGGCGTTCAGGAATTTGGGGTTGCAGAAACCCACGGCCGGGCCGCTCCCGAAATCGAAAGCGGCGACTTGCGGCGGTTTCAACAGGTGAACCGTGGCCCCCAGTGACTCGACGTGCTGGCGGTCTGCGGTGGTCGGCGCGTCCCAGGTGGGGATCACGTGCACGTCCAGTCCGTAGTGCCGCCAGAGCTTGATCGTGTGCTCCAGCTCTGTCCCCGCCCCCCCGACATTAGAGATCATGCCGAGGACGGTCACCTTACGCTGCATGTTGGCTGCGCCCTCGTTTTGTCCGACCGGAACGGTCCAAAATGTCCCAAGCTCATGGAGACTATCCCCTGCCCTGCATGATCTCGACGCAACTGTTCGTGGGCGGCGGGCAATGTGGCTCGTTGGGCAGGTCCGGCCGAGCAGAAGTCAGCGTGTGCCGGGCATTGAAGCCGGCCTTGGCGATGAAGTATTTCTCCGTGGCCTCCGGATCACGCAGGTAGTCCCCTAAATGCTCCAATAAGCTGTCGACGCTGGTGAACACCACCGTCTGACAGCCGATCTGACACACAAACCCGTTTAAGGCGGGCTCAATCTGAATTCGTCGAATCACGTTTCAGTCCTCCGTAGACCTCGTGGGCAAACTGCCGCCAAGACAACGCCTCGTTATAGAGCCAGCACTGCTGGGCTGGTCCCCATTAGCGCAGGAATCCCGTATTCCTGTCAGACGTATTTTCCAGCCATCCCGAAAGATTTCCGAAAGTTTTTCCGTCGCAGCGCGCTCCGCACCCCAGAAATACGGAGCGCAGGTCGCAGGATTCGTCGTCGAGGAGGCTACACGGTCAGGTTCCAGTCGAAGGTGGCCACGAACGTGACCGTGGAATATAGATAAGTGCGGTCGCCTGGCAGCCCGTCCAAATAGGCGGGCGCCGTGAACCCGTGCGGTACGAACGCATCGAGCAGGATGTCCTCGCCCTCGTACTGCGGTTGCCACGGAACCGGCGGATCGTCGATCTCGGCGCACTCGTAGGCGAGGCACTGGAGCACCGGCGGCAGGTATTGCGTCAAGATGCCCACGTTGGGGTCCACGAGCGCCATCTTGGCTCGTGGGGGCGTGTCCAGGAGGCTATAGACCAGCAGCGTGGTGTAGACGGGCACCGTGACCACCAACTGGCCGCCGCCGGACCAAGCGGCTTCGTCAAACTGGCCCTCGCCGTGGCACACTGTACATAGCACGGTGCCAGCCGGGAATTCCATCGGCAGCGGGCCGTCGGACAGAAAGCAGGTGGCCTCGTTCATGCCCGGTACTTTTTCTTTGACGCGGGCTTCCACCGCTAATAAGAGGTGCGACAGGGTGCCTTGGAAGATTTCGGTGCTCATGGGGTAGGTTTCCAGGAGGGACTGGGGCTGAGGCGCCCCTCGACAAAGGCTTTGCGAATTTCGGCTGGCGAGTACCGAGGGGTGGACGCTGGGCGACGGCGGCGGACGGTGCGGACGCCGGTCGCCGTTTGGGGATCGCGTGAAAACGTGATCGGGATGCCATCGGGGCTACTATGGCCAGTGGCAGGTTGCTTGTGCATTGACAGGTAGTGTCCTAATTTGCGTGACTCGTTAGGTCACGCCACCCGGACAGGGCGGCGCGGTTTGGCACGCGGTTATCTCGCGGCACTCGTCAGATACCACGTTAGCCATGCTGCGAAGACCGACGAGAAGATAGCGGCCACGGCTGAAACTAAGGCCAGGCGATTGGCGGTAGCGGCAGCCTGTTGCGAGACGCGAGCGGCCTCCTCCATCTTCATTTGCGCAATTTGGTAGACCTGCTGCATTTCATGCTCCTTCGGGCTAAGCAACGGATTCCACTTGTTCCACTCGGGGCAGTCGCGTTCTCGATGAAGCACGTTTGCCACTGCGGTTGGATAGAGCGGTTTCGTGCGGTCTGGAGTCACTTGAATCTTGCCGACTTCCAGCACCCATTCGGCATGCAGGTCGGCTAGGGACTTGCTGCAATGCGGTAATCCGTGTTCTGTGGGATCGAATCCCGTTTCACTGCGATGGATCTCGGTGCATGGCTCCCAGTCAGCCTGCCCCTCTCGCCTTCGGACCAGGAACCCACACGACGCGCACTTTTTACAGGGTGCTTCTGGCATGACTTCACCTTTTCTAGGCTAGGCAGCGCGCACGGAAAGGGCTATCATGCCGTTAGTTGGACAGCATGGTTTTCCGGCGCGCCTGCCGGTGAACCGAACTAAGGCCAGCGGCACCAATCCGCTGGCCTTTCTATTTGCGCACATTTCTTGCGCGCTGCCTAGCCTAATACTGCCCCGCCATCGGCCACTTTTCGCCAGTTTTTTCCGTGTTTTGGTAGCACCTCGCCTTTTTGTGGCTACAATAAACATAAGGGGACACACCACTATACTGAAAGGGCGAAGCGATGGCCAACATGCTGAAGCACGAAACGCGGAAGACGGTTTTGCGGATGCTGTGCGAGGGGTGCGCGATTCGGGCGACCGAGCGGATGACCGGCGTTCACCGGGATACGATCGGCCGGGCCATACTCACGTTCGGCAACGCCTGCCGGAACTTCCTGGACGACAAGTTGCAGGGCTTGAACCTGAAGCACCTCGAATGCGACGAAATCTGGACCTACGTGGGCAAAAAGCAAGCCCGCCTTACCACCGAACAGAAGGCCCTGTGCGGCGACATCGGCGACGTGTACCTATGGACGGCCCTAGACGCCGAAACCAAACTCTTGGTCACCTACGCCCTTGGCAAGCGGTCTGCGGACATGGCCCGGCGGCTAATGACTGACTTGGCTTCCCGGCTGGTGTGGCCCCAGCCGCACGAATCCGACGACCACGCCTGGCAGAAGGGGTTCTATCGGACGATCACCCAGATTTCGACCGACGGCTTTGCTGGCTACCCCGAAGCCGTGGACCTCGCGTTCGGTCCCTACGCCAAGTACGGGCAGATCATCAAGCAGTTCCGCAACGCCACGATGATCTACACGCCGTCGGAGATAATCGGCACCGAACGCCGGGTCATCAAGGGCGACTTCGACCCGTACTCCATCTGCACGAGCCACGTCGAGCGGCACAACCTGACGATCCGCCACTTTATGAAGCGGTTCGCCCGACTGACCATCGCATTCAGCAAGAAGTTCGAATGTCTGGCGGCAGCTTGCGGGATGTTCGCCGCGTATTACAATTTCGTCTGGCGCACGCGCTACCCCGATGACAGCGGCAGGCCGGGCAAGAAGCGGCCGACCGCGGCGATGCTGGCGGGCGTCACCGATCATCTGTACTCGTTCGACGACCTGTACAACGAAGTGCTGTACTACGGGTAGGCTTCGTCTTGGCCTTATTTGCTCCCCGTGGTATACTTGCGACCACAAAACTTCACCCGGTCCGCCTATGTCTACTGCCAAAGAAACCCATCAGCCGTACCAGATCGGCCCGATTATCGTCCAGCAGGGGAAGCTACTCGACTTCATCGACGGCTCCACGCAACGGGACGAAACGCCCGAAGAGTACGTGCGTCAGGAAATCGCCAAGTCGCTGGTTCGCGAGTACACCTATGCGAAGAACGACATCGCGGTGGAATTCACGCTTCGCTTGGGGAGCAAGAAGCCACGTGCCGACCTAGTCGTATTCACGCCGAACCACGAGCACGTTCAATCGCGGGCCTACATCATCGTGGAGTGCAAGGCCCGGACCGTCAAACCTTCCGACCGCAAGGAGGGCGTCGGCCAATTGCACAGTTACATGGCCGCGTGCCCCAATGTCGTCTACGGAATGTGGACCAACGGTCTCGAACGCTTCTGCTATCGGCGCATGGAAAGAGCGGGCGCCGTCACTTTTGAAGAAATCCCGGACATCCCGCCTTTCGGGAAAAACGAAGACGATTCCGACCGTCCAGCGTTTGGCCAGCTTAAACCCGCTTCGTCCGACGCGTTGCTGTTTGCGTTTCGCCGTTGCCACAACTACATCGCGGGCAATCAAGGTCTCCAGAAGCCAGAAGCGTTTTGGGAAGTGCTGAAGTTGATCTTCTGCAAGATCCACGACGAGCGGAGTTCGGATGAAGTCCAGTTCTACGCGTCGGCCCACGAGCGACATGGGGTGAATGGGCCTTTGAAGGTCAAGGGCCGACTTGACAGACTCTTCGGAGTCGTCAAGGCCGAGTATCCCACCATCTTCAAAAACAGTGAAAACATCGACCTGCAACCGCTTGTCCTCGCCTACATCGTCACCCAATTGCAGATGTACTCATTGCTGGAAAGCGACATCGATGTGAAGGGCCGAGCGTATGAAGAAATCGTCGGTTCGAACCTCCGTGGGGATCGCGGCGAGTTCTTCACGCCCCGCAACATCTGCCAGATGGCGGTTGTCATGCTCGACCCTGGAGAGAAATCTTTGATCCTAGACCCGGCGTGCGGAACAGGCGGCTTCCTCATAACCGCCATGAACCATGTCATTGCCAAAATCAGTCAGGCGGAAACAAAGAAGGGCGGGAGTATCGGGCGCATCGAGAGCGCAACTCGGCAGCGTGTCCAAGCGTTTGCCCAGCGCCGCATTGTCGGCATCGACCTCAACCCGAATTTGGTCAAGGCGTCCAAGATGAACATGGTCATGAACAACGATGGGGCGGGTGGACTGCACCAGGGCAATTCGCTCGCCAGTTCGGCGACCTGGCACGACGATCTTCGCGCACTGAACCTTTGGGGTAAGGTCGATTTGCTGTTTACAAACCCGCCGTTCGGTTCCAAAATTCCGGTCGATGACCCGTCCGTTCTAGAGAAGTACGACTTGGGGCACGGTTGGTCCTACGATGAAGCCGCAGACGAATGGAACATGGGCCAGGGTCTTCAGCGATCCCAACCGCCGGAGATTCTGTTCATCGAGCGTTGCGTTCGCTTCCTCAAGCCCGAAACCGGTCGCATGGCCATTGTACTCCCCGACGGCATCCTCGGTTCTCCAGGCTTGGGCTACGTGCGGGAATGGATTTTGCGCCAGACCCGCGTGCTGGCGAGCATCGACTTGCACCCAGACACCTTTCAGCCTAGCGTCAGCGTGCAAACCAGCGTGCTCGTCCTTCAACGGAAATCAGAACCAATGATCGACGTGGAAACGGCCGCCAAGCGCAAGAACGACTACCCGGTGTTTATGGCCTTGGCTAATCACGTCGGGCACGACAAACGAGGCAACCGGACGTACGTTCGCGACAGCAAGGGCAATGAACTTATCGAGCAGGTCGAAGAACTCGTTGCCGATTATGAAGTCGGACGACCAGCTTATCAAAAGCAACTCACTCGAAAGAAGATCGTAGACGACAACACCCTTCAAATTGCACAAGCATTTCGCCAATGGCTATCCGAGCAAAGCTAACCAGTCAGTTCACTACGCCGCAACGAGACTGGCCGTACCACGCGCTGGAAAGCACTGTTGTCTCAGCCAGCGTGTTCATGGCGGGTGAACGTCGAATGGAGGCCGAAACCTATTTGGCTACGGGCTATGGGTTACGTCAAGCCATCGAATCGCAACACGGTTGGACGCGGTTTGGGAGCATTGCCAACGTGCGACAGCCATCGCGATTGAAGGGAATTCAGCTTCCGCCTATACATGGTGTACCCTACTTGGCCGCAACGCAGGTGTTCGACGTGCGGCCAATTCCACGAAAATGGCTGTCTCCCGACAGAACGAAGAATCTTGACGGCCTACTCGTGCAGCGCGGCACGATTTTGGTTACTCGGTCAGGTTCAGTGGGGCGAGCGACGTTAGCGTTTCAGCCGCACCTGAATGTTCTTATCAGCGACGATCTCCTGCGCGTCGAGCCTCATGATCCGAAGTGGTTTGGTTGGATCTACGCGTATCTTCGCGCCGTCAAGACGCGAGCCATGATGACTAGCGCCAAGTACGGTCACATCATCAAGCACCTCGAAACAGGACACCTTGAAGCCGTTCCGATTCCCATTCTTCGCGACCGACTTCTCGAGGAGTTTAATCCTCGCGTACAGGAAATCCTGAAACTCAGGGACGAGGCCCATGCTTCCACATTGCAGGCCGAATCGCATTTTGCAGGATGGATGGGCGATTTCGAGATCGCCGATATCGGAGAAAACGGCTTCGAAAGTCGATCTGCCGAGTTTTGCAGCCGCAATCGCCGACTGGATGCCCAGAGACACAATCCAGTTGCGAAAGCGATTAGCGAGCACCTGAGGTATCACGCTAAGGCCATCAATCCCCTAGCACAATGTGGGTTTTCCGTCTGGGTTCCAGGCCGATACAAGCGTGTGCCAGCAAGGGACGGGGTTGCATTTGTGGACAGTGGAGAGTTGTTCGAGATCAATCCAGACATGGATAAGCGATACGCTGACTGCCAATTCGGCGACCGTCGCTATCGCGGCCGTGTGCAACCCGGATGGCTCCTCATGGCTTCGTCTGGGCAAACCTACGGTCAAGTGGGCGGCGTGGTCATGGCCAGCGAGGCGCATGTCGGCAAGGTGCTTGCGAATCACATTATTCGCATCGTAGCGAACGACAGCGCCACCGCGAGACCTGGCTACGTACTGACCGCCTTGTCGCATCCAACGTTTGGACGCCCGCGAATCAAGTCGCTGGCGTTCGGGTCTAGCGTCCCGGAGATCTCGCCGGACGATATTGCGATGTTGGACCTGCCTCGTCTAGATGCTAACGATGAAAACGGCATCGCGGATCTGGCAGAACAATCCGCCACACTAAGGGGGAAAGCGGACATTCTTGAAAATGACTTAGCGACCGACGCAGAAGCCATTATCGACAGGTTTATTGCGGGCGACACCAACATGACCCTGCCAGCAGTCTCTGAAAACCGCGTGCCAAACCACGCCACCCCGGGCGGGTGGCGTGACCTAACGAGTCAACCAAATTAGGACACTACCTCGGAGCGGCGCACGTCGTAGACCACTGCGACCAGTGCGCCGAGGAAGGGCGGCGAGGGTGAATCATGCGTGTACGAGTCATCGGGTTGATGCCGCAGGACCCGACGCGGTCTCTGTTTCTGGAGCCGGAGAGCGACCGGGATCAAACGGTCCTATCGCGGCTCCTAGCGGACGGCTTTTTGTCGGGCATGGGGAAAGATCCAGAGACGGGCCGGTTCCTGCACGGACAGGTACGACTCAACCCAATTGCCGATCAAGGCCATCGAACCTGGTTGACGCAATCTGTCCCGTGGCTACAATAAAGCAACGATCGCCGTTAGTTTAACGCAGAATCCCGTCCTAGAGGCGGGCGATGCGGGTGCAAGTCCCGCACGGCGACCATTTTGTGATGGCTGACGCGGAGGCGGCGATGAGTAATTGTAAGGAGCGATGCGACGCCTGTAGATGGTGGGTCTTTGACGAGACGGGCGTGTCTGATGAATACGAACGCGTGGGATGCTGTCACAGGTATCCACCGCCGAACTCCGACGAGGACGTCGATGGGTTTCCTTCAACGTTTGATTTTAACTGGTGTGGGGAGTGGGCGCGCGGTGATCCCGTGCCGGAGGATTGAATGACCAGACCAAAATTACGAGGCCCCGGCAAGCCGCCGGTGGACCTGAAACACGGCCGGGCCAACGAGCGGCCGATCCGTATCCGTGTTTCCGACGAACAGCGGCTGTTGCTGGAAGGCGCCGCTCGGCGCAGGAAGTTGCGCGTCAGTACTTGGCTCCGCGACCTCGGGTTGCGGGTCGCATCCCACGGCGCGAAAAAGACGACGGGCAACAACGATGATGTCGATGCCGGAGTGCCGCAATCGGCAGGCAATGGCTGGCCCTCTGGCGAGCCCGTAGTCTACGCCGTGAACGGCGTAGGCACCTAACCGCCACAGCAGCGGCCCCGGCTCTTGCGAGGCGACGATTTGCGCACCTGGAGCACCGGCCATAATTGTAACGGGCACGCGGGGCCCGTGTTCCCTCCGCACTGCACGGGCCGACCCTTAAACGTCCGCGGGCAGTTGGCGCAGATGGCTGCTTTGGCCTGTTCTAGGTTGCTGCCCCTAGCCATTGGGCGGCTCCACTCTCTTCTTGCAGCACGCGCAAGCGGGCACCCGGCGCTTCGGCAGGTCCAGTGTTTCACCGCCCGAAAACTCGATCCGCTTGCGCGACACCTGGACGGCGTGCAGCGAACAGTACCCGTTCAACTCGGGGTGCGTACACCGATAGGCCGGCGGTTGTCCGCCACACCCGCAGTGAAAGACGCCGATCGGCTCGGCGGAGCGGTAAGTGCAGGGCAGTTCTTTGGTTACGGACGACGCAGCGGTCATGTGACCATTATACCGGACGTGACGCGCCGGGCAGACAAAGGCCGCGCCGGTGTTGCACGTGCGCCCGCCACGGCTACAATAAATCCAGGAGGTAACGCCATGATCATAGGACCCCGGCAGGAGACCGCCGCCTTTAGGCGGCCGAGGAATGTCGGCCTCCTATTGACTTATGACGGTACTCGGTTACAATCAGGATATGCGACTCACCGTCAAAATTAAGCTGCTGCCCAATACCGAACAAAAGCAGACCCTCCTGCACACTATGGAGGTGTTCAACGCCGCCGCCAATGATGCCGCACAAGCCGGATTCGATCACCACGTCTTCTCCCAGCCTTCCATTCACCGGCTTTGCTATTACGACCTCCGCGAACGGTACGGGCTGACTTCCCAGTTGGCCGTGCGAGCCATCGGCAAAGCCGTGGAGTGTTTCAAGCGAGACAAAACGAAGTGCCCTGTTTTCCGTAAACGGTCGGCCGTCGTCTACGATGAACGAGTGATGCGATTCAAGGGACTGTCGCATGTCAGCCTTGCCTCGCTTGACGGGCGTTTGCTGATTTCCTTGGCGGTAGGCGGCTACCAGGAAAGCCGATTGCAAGAGGCGATCAAAACCGGCCAGGCCGATCTCGTTTACATCACAGGCGTCTTCTACCTTTTGTTGTCGATTGAACTTGCCGACGTGCCTGAACACGATGTAGTTGAAGTGATCGGGGTTGACTTCGGAGTCGTGAACATTGCGACCGACTCGCTTGGAAATGTCTACCAGGGGGCAGATGTAGAAGCCAAGCGTATTTGGTTTCAGAATAGACGCAGCACTCTCCAGTCGGTCGGCACCAAGCCGGCCAAGCGACGGTTGAAAAAGAACTCCAAACGGGAGGCGAATTATCGCAGAAGCCAAAACCACGCAATCGCACGCCGGATCGTTGACGCTGCCAAGGAACGCGGAGCGGCCATTGCCCTCGAAGAACTCAAGGGCATCCGCTCCAGGACACGTTTTTGCAAAAGTCAACGGTCGCGTATGTCCGGCTGGTCCTTTGGTCAACTCCGCAGCATGGTCGCGTACAAGGGAGCAATGGCGGGCATCCCCGTAATCAGCATCGACCCTCGCGACACCAGCCGCACTTGCCCAGAGTGTGACTGTTGCGACAAGCGAAACCGACCAGATCGGGCTACGTTTCGTTGCGTGCATTGTGGTTACTCGGAAATGGCCGACTACGTTGCGGCGTTGAACATTCGCTCTAAAGGCATTGTCAAGATGCCTATGGTAGGAATCGTTGAAGCCAAAGCAGGTCTCCTCCTGAATTGCGGCTGAGGTTACTTACAAGCCGTCTCCTTCAGAAGACGGTACTTGACCATGTGTCCAAACTGCGCCGGCCGGATGTCGGGTACGCCCGATCTAGCCGGACGCACCGTCGCTTGCGTTCACTGCCAGCGGTCGTTTGTGGCCCCAACGACGGAGCCGGATGACGGCAATCCTTTTGCCGTCCGCGGTCTCCCCGCCACTCAGAATTTTCTGGACCGTTTCGTCACCAGAAAAAGAAGTGCGGTTGAAGCGGCGTTCATCGGCGCGGCGTTCGGTGTGGTGACGGGGCTGGTGCTTTCCGTGGGCGCGATCGTTGTGATGGTCGCCAACGCCCAAGAGGCACCGCCGCACGATTGGGCGTTCGCGTACAACACTCAGGAAGCGTTTGTGCACGGTACGCTACTACAGGGCATCTTTGTTGTGCTGCCTTTCTGTACGACCGTGGTGACCATCGTGTGTGCCGCGTTGTCCGTGTTTGCGAATCTTGGGCTCGATCTCTACCGGGCGGTCAGGCAAACATAGCATACAGCCGGCGCATCGTGGCGTCCATTTGCGAGTCGGCCCCTACGGCTTTCGCACGCCGAGGGCGTTCGGTCGGATGGCCGTCACGTCGTACCATGCATGGGGCCAGATCGTGTCGTACAGCAGTCGCGTGGTGGCATCCATCTGCGGGACGATCTCGATGCCTCGCCGCGGGTCTTCAAGTTGCGACAACGGTTGCCAGCCCTCCGCTGGTCGCTGGAGCCCGGAATCATGGAAGCGTGCCCGGCCCCAGCCGTACACGAAGTGCGGACCAGCAAACGCATCAGGCCGTCCGGGATCACCGGCTTCTCGTTGCCAGAGCGCGAGGTGGGCCTGGTCGAACGCTGTCGAGTCGCTCGACTGAAAGCCGCCGGTCCGCTCCAGCAGTGGGCGGCTAATCGCAGCCGACGCCCAGAATCGGCCAGCGGACGGCTCGTTAACTGGCGGCTGCCCGGCGAGCACATTGACGCCGTACAGCGATAGCACACGGGCGGGGTGTGACCACTGCCGCTGGCGCGACTCGTCGTAGCAGCCCTCCGTCGTTTGCCAATGACGATGTTCTCGCGATTCGAGAGCAGCGGCGTGACTGCTGAGCCACTGCGGCCCGAAAATGTCGTCATCATCCATGATCGCAACGGCTTCCCATTGCGGCCACCAATCGGCGAGCATGCCGAGCATGGACGCGTACTTGTCGACCAGCCTCGGAAATCGGTCGGGGACGGAGAAGACTTGCCAATCAGGCCCGTGCCCGTAGATTTGCCCGGCGTCGTCCAGGATCAGCAACCGGCGATTCTCGGCGGGATAGTCCTGGGCGTAGAACATCGCTACCGTATTGGCCACGAGATGCGGTCGACCATACGTAGCGGTGAGGCAGACGATGTTCACGGAGTAGCCTCAGTAGTAATTCCTCGATAAATCCATGTCCCATCAATCGCTTCCCACGCAGCACTGCCGGAGATTGGAGGAGGCGGCTGCCTTGGTCCGAGCACTGCCAAGATGTCCCCATGCCTCTGGAGCGGGCGTCCACAGTGCTCTCTAGCAAGCTGGTCCACGGCGCGGATGACTTGCGGAAAGTTACTGCTGTAATCGTGGAAGGCGACGGTGCATTCCAACGGAACGTGGCTGAGGATCTGCTGGCCGGCAGCCAGCGTCTCCTCGTAATCGTGGGATGCGTCGTAGAACACGAGTCCAAAACCGGTGAGGTCGAGCCGCGGCAGAACGTCTTCCCAGCGGCCCACAAGAATCCGCATCTTGTCCCACAACCCGCGCTCACGGGCATTCTTTGCGAAGTCCGGCAACGTGAATTGCTCGCCGTAGAGCGTCGCCGTGTACTTGTCGCCGCAGAAGGTATCGACGCACCAAACCTCAGCCGCTTCGTAGGCCATCTCCAGAGCCGAGCGGCCCCGCCACGTGCCGATCTCCAGGACGGTCTTGCCACGCGAGAGTTCGCGCAGCACGTCCAGATCTCGGCCGGACATCCGCCCTTCGGCCGGTGCTATTGACATGTTCATAACTCTCGAATCGGAGGAGAATTGAGAATGACGACGTACTGTTCGGCCTCGCTGCGCCGCTCGTCGGGATAGCGACCGATAACAATCCAGTGTCCGTGCTGATCTGGGATTGACCAACGGATATACCACCAACGCACATGCCGTAAGACGCAATCCATCGGAACTGCTTCCCAGCGTCCCGGCGTGGCGGGAATCGCGGGGTGCAATGTACCGGCTTTCCAGTCCGGTGCTATTTTGTCTGTGACGCCTGCCATTCGCGCTCCTTGATTTCCGCCCGGCGGATCGCTTCCTTAACCAGTCCCGGAAACGGGTCCAGCCAGTTGACTTTCGCAAACAGACCACTCCAGACCATGCCAGCCGCCGCCCGGAACTTATCGCCCCAGCCGTACTTGTCGCGGTTGTCCTGAAGCCACTTCACGATCTCGTCAAAGTGCTGCTCACAGCCAGCCGCGCCCCAGGCGTCCATGTTACGGCTCATCGCCCGGCAGCCGCAAGACGCCGTCGCGGAAATCCCGATCTGCTCGAACATCCCGTGCAATTCGGTGCCCGGCCCCATGTCGATGGATCGCTCGCGTGAGTCGCGGCTCAACACGGTCAGCCCGTATTGGTTGTCCGCCTGGTAGACGCGGCGCCATTCGGGGTGTTCTTGCATATACTTCCGGCAGCCGGGCAGAAGCCCCTGACGCCCTCCCTCGCCGGCCTCGCCGAAGGTCGAGGTGCCCTGCACGACAATCCAGCGGCGAACCTGCGGAGCAAATCGGGACAACTCCTCGTACACGCGGTCGGCGGTGTGGACTTGGGCCAAGATCAGCAGATCGGTTTCGGGGATCACGGGGACGGCTAACGAGTCGAAATCGGTGGTTTGCAAATTGAAAACGCGCCGCTCCGACGTATCGGCGTTGACGATCGCATGGACCGCGCCGACGATCTCATCATGCTCAGTGCAGTGAGAGATGACATTGGCTGGCCTCGCTGCAACGAGCACTGGCAGCCACTCGCGGCGCTTCGTGAACGCGGTGACATGCGAACATTGAACCGCCAACTCGCGAACCTTCGGAAAGTGCTCCTGCAAGTCGCGTGGGTTGGCCAGCGTCCAGCGGTAGACTTCGTCAATCGTCGCTCCGCCTGGTGGCTGGGATCGACCGTAGGTTTTCTGGGCTCCAGGAAGAATCTGTATTTTACTGGCGCCACTCGTGTCAGCCCACTTAACATGCTCGACAGGATTCTCCAGCAGCCAGGCCCATTGCTGGTCAGAGATCTTGTGTGCGTCCTCGACGAAGTGTTTGCGAATCGGCTCCGGATCCCAACCGAGTTCTGCAAACTCCAACACGTAGTTGCGGACCTTGCCCCAGACGGTCAGCGGGTATGGCGGCCGTGCTCCATCACCACACGGACGGCCGAACCGATGCCACCATCGCAGCCACGGATGGCAGATTGCCCGGTGGCCGGCCGCCCGGTACTTCCCGTGGATGTAGAGTTCCTCGCCACCGAAAAACTGGGCGGCCGGATGGAAGCCGAGCCAAGCGTCTTTACGGCACGAGAACAGCCCCAGACCCATTCCGGGAATCTCAAACGGAGGCTCATCTTCTGGCCACCGCCAGCCGAGCCGGCGGTAACCGAGGGATTCTAGGGCCCGCTCGTGCCGCGCGTAACCGAGCGTCAGCGGCAACGGTCGCCCGCACGTCTCGCACGCTTGGATACGGTCGAATCCCATGCGCAGCGCGTGATATCCGCAGACATCGGGCATCTGCATGCCGATAATCCCATCAGGCACACCTTGCCGCTCGCCGTGCACGTCAAACAACTTGCCGCTACCGCAGGGACACAGCCAGGCTTGACCCCAAACGCCCCACATCTCGGCCCGCCACAGGTCGGCGAAGTGCGTCCCGTAGATCTCCAGCCCGTAGTTGAGCATCGGCCCGCTGTGCAGATCGCGCGTGTCCGGGTTGTCGCGGTAGAACTGCTTCAGCCGCGCGACGGTCCCCGGCGGCGTCATCACATGGGAGTCCATGCAGACGACCGCCTCGCCCGCCGCCTCGCGGAACACACGGTCGCGCGGGGCAGAGGTGCCGACGGGCGTGGGCATGTCGATGTATCTCGCCGGGCACTCCCGGCCATTGGCCCAATCGACGAGGGCCTTGGATCTCCGCCCCTGGTCGCTATCGGGATGGTTGTCGACCACCAGCAGCTCGCAGTCGCTCAAATCCTGGTAGAGCCGCAGGGCCTGGACCGTGGCTTCCAGCCCGGCGTAATCGTCGTACACGGCCGTTCCAATGGTAAGTAACACAGAAAATCCTCTAAGGAGGGGTGGTAGTCGTGTCGCCTGGGGTCGTGGTGGTGCCACAACAGTTGCCCCCCATGTACGTTCCGACGCAAGGGCCGAGATCCGGGCAGGAACACGAGGCTTCGCAGTTATCGCCATACGAGATCCATGTGCCCTCGCTGCACACGTACTGACAATTCCCAGTCCCGCATTGCGTGCAGGTCGTGGTTGTGGTGCTCTCGGTCGTGGTCGTGGTGGTCGACGCGGGCACGGCATGGCAACTACAATTGGTTGTCACCTGGACGCCGGTGGCCGCTGGGTTGCAGATCGCAGTCGGGTAATCGCATTCGCATACATCGCCCGCGCCACAACCGAAGCCGATACACGCCGCCGGCGCGGCATACCAGTCGTCGCCGTCACATACCATCGTGCAAGTACCGGCGCATGCCGAAGTCGTGGTCGTCGTCTCGGTGGTCGTCGTCTGGCACCAACAGCCGACTTGCGTGGTTTGTCCAGCGTCTTGCGGCTCGCAACTCCCATAATAGCTAGGGTAAATGGGCTGGCATGTTTTATTGTCCGGACAGCCACCGGCACAGGTGTCGCCGGTGATGTAATAAGTCCAGCCAACAGGTCCATTCGAGCATTGATAGGAAGCCGTTCCCACGCAGTCCGTGGTCGTCGTCGTAGTCTCCGTCGTCGTGCCCGCACAGGGAGTCCATGCAACCTCGCAAGTATCCGTTCCGCCAAAAGCCGGCTCTCCGCATGGACAACTAGTCGGGCACGGATTGCTCATATTCGCCCACGCGGTAGTAGCCCAATGCCATTTGCAGTCGAGGTTGGTACATCCGCTGGTCGTCGTCGTCGTCTCGGATGTCGTCGTTGAACAGAACGAGTAGCAGGAGTAGTAGCATGGGTCCTGACACAGTGTAGACGTGGTCGACGTGGTCGTCTCCGAGGTGGTCGTGACGGGGGCCACGGGGGCCGCGCAGGGCAGACTCACGATAGCCCCGCACGTGCAGGCACCGCTCGGCGGCTGGCACCCACAGCCCGACACGGCGGCGCAGTGAGTGGCTCTGTGATACCAGACGTCGTTCAGCCCGCATTCGTAGTCGCAACTACCGGTGCATGGTGGAGGCGGTGGCGGTGGGGGAGGCGGAGGTACGGGCTGGCATGGCGTGTGCGCTGTCGCGCAATAGGGGTTCCCGGCCGGGGCCGCACACGGGCAGCCCGCCTCGCATCCGGCCGAAGTCTGCACCCAGGACCAGGAGCCGCCGCTCGGCACGCCGATCCAATCGCAGCCGGCCGAACACGGGTTGCCCGGACCGGCCGTGGTCGTGGTGGTTGTCGCGCAATCGCATGTCGTGGTAGTCGTACTCTCACTGGTCGTGGTCGTGGTCGTGCTCGTATCGACGCACACGGGCGGCGTGTTAACGAGCGTCGAACAGTAGGTGTAGACACACTCGCCCTCGGCGCTGGGGCAGTCGATGGGATAGAGACACTGGCAATCGGCGGCGGTCGTCGTGGTGGTCGTAGTCTCACTAGTAGTGGTCGTGGTGGTCGTGGTGCTCGTGGTAGTAGGACAATAGCAGATTTCCGGCGTCGTGGTCGTGGTCGTCTCGGATGTCGTCGTCGTGCCTGTCGTCGTCGTGGTGCCTGTCGTCGTCGTGGTCTGGGCGCAATTATCGGCGGTCAACGACCAGGTGAGGCTTGCCGTGGCGGTCCATTTACAGCGGTTATCGCAGGGGGAATCGCTGTTGGTTGTGGTCGTGGTGGTCTCGGTCGTGGTCGTCGCAGCGCTGGAGGGTCCCGACGCGTAGCGGGTGCCCGTACTTAAGACGCTGGTGTCGATGAACGTATCGCCCGCGACAGCTTCGTTGAGCAGGTTGTAGACGCGCACCCGCCAGGGCGCGACGCCGTCTGCATATACGGGGATCAACGTTTTGACGGGCGAGTTATCTTGTTCTACATAGGCGTCGCAGCAGGCTGCATAGAGCGCGGTGCCGCTCCGGGCCGCGATCCCGGCGGCCGGCGTTTTGACCACCAGGTCTTGGCTGACGCCCGGAATCGCCTCCACGTACTGGCAGAGCAGCGAGTTGACGCCGAAATTAGGCGGCAGGCTCTGCACCCGCGTCTGATAGCGCCGCTTCCACACCCGGTCCAGCGTGACTGGCACGTCCGCCTCTTCCTCCACGTCCTCGGGCTCTAAGTCGATGCAGCCCACCAGTTCGTCGCAGTACTCCACGCCGCACTCGATGAGTACATGGTCGTCGAACCCGGTCAGCGCCCAGCGCTGGAGCCCCGGCCAGGCGTAGTCGTAGTATTTGCGGAGCCAACTGTAGTAGTCTTTGGCATACCGGCACGCCAACGCTTCCAGGTGCGCACTATTGGCAGGCGTCGCACTACCCCCGCACTGGAACATCGCCCAGGCCGAACAGGTCAGTGTCTTTTTGGTGTCCGCGACATGCACGGCCGTGCTTAGTTTGAGCGCACACGCGACAGTGGCGGCCGTGACCTCGGTCGTCCAAAACCGCATCGCCCCGCTCGCCGCCGGGTCCTCGATCTTGGGAAACTGGAATTCGACCACTTCGGGCCAGGGGTAGCCGGCAGGGATGTCCGAGGATTCGTCGGCGTCCGTGCCCGCCAATTGCGACAGGGCGTCCACTAAGTCGTCCAGGTTGTCGCCTAACTGCGTCAATTCGGCGGCGTAGTCAGCCATCCGCACGTCGCCATCCCAGGCCACGACCACGCGGCGGCCGAGCGAGTGGGCCACCGCGTCCAAGACGACGGCCGCGTTGTCGCCGTCGCGGGCGAGCTCGATGCGGTCGGGCACCATGTAGGCGGGCGAGACGGTGTTCAACCCCAGGATGACGACGCCCAGCGCCGTTTCCAGCGACGCGATCAGGTCGTCCCAGGAGTCCAGGGCATTCGTCAAGTCGCCCGCGTTGCGGAACTGCCACCAGTAGCGCTGATCGACCAGGGGCAGCAGCCACAGGTCGGACAGTTGCTCGTCGCCCGTGCGCGTGACCTGCACGGGCTGTAGCAGGTGCAACGTCGCGTCCAGCGTGTACGCGAAGGACTCCGATTGTCCGACAACGGGCGTGCTGAGCTTCAGACTCTTGGCCACCGCCTGCTTGCTGGCCCAAGCCACTTTGAGGATCGCTTCCATGCCCTCGGTGTCGGCCAAGAACAGCCCATAGGCCCAGCGGGTGGCACCGGTGGGCCAGTACAGCGTGTTGACGCGCGGCCGCGGCACGGGCGGATAGTTGGGCCGGGGCAAGCCGGCGCGGCCTAGCCCATAGGTGTTCGTCTGCCAGTCGTCACGGGCCGCCGACGGGCAGAGGCCGACGAAGTCGCCGAGGGGTAGCCGCGCGTCGAGAAATCGCTGGGCGTGGCCCTCTAGGTCGAACAAGAGCGGAACGCCCGCGTATTCGAGTTTCGGTTTCGCGTCAGCCATGGTCCACAGCTCGCTACACGATCAGTGCGTCGTCGATGGTTTCTAGTCCGGCATTGTCGCTGGGCAGCAGTTTGCGGCTGGTCCGCAGGTTGAACAGCCGGTCCAGCCACTCGTGAATCTCGCCCGCCCGGTCGTTGCTGACCGTCAACTGCACGTCGTCGCCCACTTCCTGATCGACCGAGCCCGCGAAGGCCGCCACGTAGAGCCCGCCAGTGTACAGTTCCGTCATCTCCACGAGACTGGCTTCGTCCAGGAACACGCTGGTCCCCGACGACACCGGCGTGCTGATGCGGATCCGCAGATAGACTGTCGCCGGCAGGTCGACCGGCGTGCGGAACACGCCCGTGTAGTCGTTGAATGAGCCAGCCAAGCCCGTGGCATCGATCGTGAACGTGTTGTTCACGCCTTCATCGTCGGCGATCACGGTCCCGGCCACGCCGTCGACCAAGTCCACGACAAACGCGCCGGCCGCCGGCGCTACGTCGCAGGCCATCCACACGCAGACGGCATATTGCTTTTGTGCGTCTAGCGCGACCGGGCACATCAGGCTGGTCAGTTGGCTGCCGTTGCTGTCGAATTCCACGGCGCGGGCGCCGCGCATCACGTAGGCGCTGCCCGCCGTGAGCGTGGCGTGGGTAATGGTCGGCGTCGACCCGCCAGTGAGCGCGTTTTGGCTGGTGAACGCCGCGGGGTTGGGGACGCCCAGCAAGGTCACCGTGTGCGTGTAATTCGGGCTGGTGCCCGTGCTCTCGACGGTCACCTCGGACAGGCCAGGCAGGGCTTGCAGGGCCGTCTGCACGTCGCCGCTGGCCGCATCGTAGGCGAGCGGGGCAGTCCAGTACGTGCGGCCGTACTGGTCGGTCCACCGCAGCACGTAGTAGCCGCCGGTGGGCGTCCCGTTAATAGTAATCGTCTGTTCCTCGACATCGGTCAGCTTGAGCGTCGTGCCCAGCGTGGCCACGGCCGCCAGCCAGCCGTCCGGGAGGTCGGTGGCGTTGTCGTCTTCGTCCTCGAAATCGCCGTTGGCCAGTTTATTGTTGCTGCCGCTGGCGACGTCCATTGTCAGGCTTTTGGACAGGCCGCTGCCCAGGGGCCAGTTCCAGGCCAGCGCCGAGGCCGCGGGCGCTTGGCCCACTAGTTTCCAGACGCTCGACCCGGCGGCATCGTTGGTGCTCGTGACCTCGGCCGCGATCTCCTCGGCCAAGATGAATTCGTTGACCTTGCCATCGCCGCGGTACACCGAGGTCACGAACGTGCCGTTGCCCGCGTTCCCAGCCGGGGGTCCACTACTGCTCGTGTCGCCTTCGCCATAGCTGATGACCACGCTGGGGGTACTGGCGTCCACGGTTTCGCCGTACACGCGCATCTGGCGGATCAGTTCGTCCAAGACGGTCGACAGCGACGTGTTGGGCAACGGCGTATCGTCGTCGATCATCGTGGTCAACAGCCGTTGGGCGGGTGTCTGCACCAGCCCCGTGATGGCGCTGCCGGCGGCGCTCTGATAGGTGGCCAGCGCCGTGTCGACGCCCGTGCCGATCGCCACTTGATCGGTTTCGTCCATTCCCGACAGCTCGTCGAGAAACGCTTCCAGGCCGGTGGGCGCGTCAGACGAGGCGTTCGCCAACAGGGTCTCGGCCAGGGCAAACCCTTTGCCCAGCCGGGTGAACAAGGTCGTAAAGTTGACGCTCATGTTGCCTCCGCGGGTTAGGGCGCCACTTCCGCGTCCAAAAAGTATTCCGGGTCTTTGAAGTACTGCGTGTCGATCTGCTGGAAGGTTAGCGACCCCTTGGTCCGATAGGGCAGGCAGCCCACGGGCAGTTTGTCGGTGCCGGGCACGATCGGTTTACCGAGGGCGTACACCAGGTAGACCGAGACCTCGCGCTGATCTTCGCTGGTGTTGGTCTGCGTGTTGGGCGCGGCCGTCAGATACTCCCAGTGCACCAGCGTGTGCTTGACGCCGTTGCTGTCCGTGAACTCTTCTTTGGGCTTGGGCAGGTCCGGCCACTCGCTGTTGCGGGTAAACGTCATGCGCACGTACCGGTGTTGAGCGGGCGCGTGCATGCGCACCAGCGACTGAGTCACCCCGGACGCGTCGGCTTGGGCTTTGGCGAACCCGGCCACCCCCGTGGCGGTCTTGATATCCGAGGACATGCGCGTCTGCCAGTAGAACCGTCGTCGATGCTCATCTTTGTACGGGGCCTGCCAGGTGCCCAACGTCCCAATGTCGTAGTTGGTCGTGGGCGCCCCGTAGTCGTCATTGCTATTGTCGGGGTACGGCTGAGGGGGCGGAGGCGGCGTGTACGGGGTGCTGGAGTTGAGCCAGATCGGGCAGCAGGGGGTCTGTAGTGCACACAGCCACATGCCGCCCAGGCTTTCGCTGCTCGGCCCCGGCGCCCAGGTCTGTTTGTGGTCGTAGGGCAGGGCCAGCGTGGTACTGTCGAGCGGCTTGAACCAGGTGTCGTGGTTCGCGGCGAACACGTACACCAGCAGGTTGTCGCTGTTGGCCGGCGGCGTGTACTTAATGCGGGCCACGGCTGTAATCTCGTTGTCCTCTAATTTCTCTTCGAAGCTGACCAGCAAGATTACGCGGTTCATGTCGGCCGGCGGATTGCTGATCCGCAACTTGGAGTCCAGAATGCGCATGCCCAATCGCAACAGATCCCATTTAGGGGTATTGCGATGACCACGCAGGCTGACCCGGCATTCGCTCTCGCAGGCCGACGCGTCGTAGGCGGCCGAGACGTTGAATTCGCCGGACCACCAAGTGGCCGGCGCTGGGGCCGCCGCCCAGATCTCCTGGTCCACGACCGTGAACGCGAGTTCCAGGCCGTTGGGGTCTTCGAGCAAGTTGATGCGCTGGCGGCGGAACCCTTTGGACAACGGGGGGATGGCAAACGCGCGGCCCATGATCCGCGGGTCGATCTTGCGATGCCGGACGCGCAGTCGCCCCGTGTACGTGCGGGTGGTCATCCAGTTACTACAGTCGATGTCGTCGGCCAGCCAAAACCGCAGGTTCAGCAGCCCGCTGAACTGATTGCCGTTGTAGCAAATGGGGATGACGTACGAGATTTTGAACTGCACTTTAACCGCGTGTTCGCCCAGAATGGCGATAATCCGCATCGCCGTGCGCGGCCCGTTTTCGATGTCCACGGTCGCCGGGTTCGTGCCCGCCAACCCCGGGTTGCAGTTTTCCGTCGCCCCCGGTTCGCAATGCAGATAAACTTGCCCGCCCACGTACATGGCAAAGGTGCGGCGGGGCGCGGTCAGTAGGCCCTGCAGGTAAGTCAGTCGCGTGGCCAGCGGTTGTCCGGCCGTGCTGATTCCCAACGTCGTCAGACCGGGGCTGGTGGTGTGGATATAGCCCTGGACGGAAATCGTAAACGCTAGGCCCACCGGGTCGACGTTCTGGCTGTCGTACCGCACGCTGATGTCGACCTCTTCGGTCAACACGTCCAGGATGGTAATCCCGTTGTAGGTGACGCGCGTGTCGTTCGTGCACACGGTCATGGCTGTCTCCTCGGCCGCTGACGCTGGGCCCGCGCGCGTTGATAGACTTCGCGCTTCAGTTGCGCCGCGCGTTCGAAGGCGGCTTTAGCGCGGGCGCGCGCTTCGTCGTCGGACATGCGGCGCGTCACCGGGCGCGTCACCGGCCCGACCTCCTCGCCCGGTTGACCCGTCACAGGGTCGACGCCCCCTATCGTCACGCCTGGCGCCACGACGCCAACCGCCGCGGCGACGGTCGCACCGGCTATGGCGCCGAGGTTAATCCGGCGTCCGCCCGGATCACGGCGGTTGGGCGGGAGCCCTTGGCGACCGGCGGGCCCCTGGCCGCGGTGCGGCGCGGCAAAGCCTTGGCCGGGGAATTTATTCGTCGTGACCGGCGTGCGGCCATCCGCTTCGAGCGTGCCAAACGGCGACTCCACCTGCTGGCCCCAGAACTTCTCAATCTCCTTGCGATCGGGCATTTCCTCCGGTTCTTCGCCGATGAACCTGTTAATGAGCTTGGCCCAGCCCTCGGCCAGTTTGGTGAGCACGGTCAGAATTTGAGCTAGGTAGACCGTGACCGTGTCCCTGATCGGCCGCAGCTCGTCCAATAGGTCTTGGTAGCTTTCGCCCAGGCCGACCACGGCGCCGGACGTCGCCTTGCCGCTCTCGACCGCGCGGCGAATTTCCCGGCCTTCTGCGCGGGTGAAGTAGCCCAGTAGTTGCGCGTTCCAGAGCTTAATGCTCTCCTTGGACTTGAGCAGCTCCTCAGTCCATTCCATGATGTGCTTGGGCAGCGCCGCGGCTTCGCCCGCGTCGCCACGTACAGCACCCCAGGCAGAATGGCCCATGCCACGCCCGATCTCGGCTTCGGTTTGGCCCGCAAACGGTGTGGCGAAATCGGCGACGGCATCGACGGCTTGGTGGCCCTTGGCGTCCACGTACTTTTTGGCCGCCAGCGCCGCTGCGACGACGACGCCCACGGGACCCAAAAGTGTTCCGGCGAGGCCGCCCAGAGATCCCGCACCACCAGCCGCACCCGCACCACCAGCCGCACCCGCACCACCAGCCGCAC